>Ga0316189_10001111_pt1 | contig 26735 bp, 21 predicted proteins | sample LowCovwburrow_MG_FD_204930 | JGI IMG/M metagenome (GOLD analysis project Ga0316189, IMG submission 204930) | Coastal sediment microbial communities from Maine, United States - Lowes Cove worm burrow | ecosystem: Environmental > Aquatic > Marine > Coastal > Sediment | place: USA: Maine...
CGCAACTGATTTTCACCGACAGCAGCAAAAAAAATACCGGTAAAGCATCTTCGGGTCAGCTGCCCTTGTCAGACTGGCCCGGACAGCTGCTTAACCCTGCATCCCTTCCCTTTGACCTGATAATCCAGCACCTGACCATCAATAAGGGAACGCTCCGGAAGGAGGAGGGACCGCTTTGGAAAGATCTGCAACTGGAAATGACCGCCTACCGTAATCGTGAAACAGCCGCTTCGAGAAAATCTTCGAAAAAGAAGCAGGAAAAAAAAACAGCAGCCCTGTCTTTTTCCGCCCGTCAGGGAGAAACAACGGTACGGTTTGAAGGAGCCGCTGCGCCTGATCTGAGCCTGACAGGAAAAATTACCCTTCATAATCCGGATGCAAGTCTGCTTCAACCCTATCTGAGCACGGGGCATGCACTCCGGCTGTCCGGCGGCAAGGCTGAGCTGGACGGTCTTCTGCGAACAGTGCAACCAGCCGGAAAGGCGAAAACAATGCTGATTGAACAGGGAACGATCACGGTGCATGATATGCGCCTGCAACAGGGAGATCAGCCGAAAGACACGGCTCTGCTCATTGCCGGCATAACGGAAGCAAAAGGATGTTCTATAGATCTTGCTTCACCAAGCCTTTCCTGTGCCGGTATCCTGCTCCGCGAGGCTGATTTTTCGCCTGATGCCCCCTCCTTTTTTCTTTTCCCGGAACAGGCGGAATCTTCCCTTAGCTTGTCAGTTGATGCCGTCAAGATAACCGACTCCAAGGCCAGCCTGCCCCTGGGCAGTAAGAAGAACGGTCTGACAATCCCGCTCACCGCCCTGAATCTGGATATCAGCGATCTCCAATCCGCACCGTCGGAAAAAAATAATCTGCATGTTCAGGCAGAAATCGGTACTGATGGAAAGCTGACGGCTGACGGATATTTTCGCCAAGAAAGGGGGAATCTCAATCTGGCCGTTGCAGACCTTGACATCAAACAGCTGAACCAGGCCTTTGCTCAGCTGTTTGAAAAAAATCTCGCCCCGAGCCTGCAACAGGGGCGTCTTTCTTTACAAGGGCAGCTTCAACTTCCGGAACTTGCTTTTCAAGGCAATGCTCGGCTCAATGATCTGGTTGCGGAAAACCCTCAGGGCACAGCTCTCAGCTGGAAAAGCGGGGAATGCAGCCGGGTGTCGGCAGGAATGCGGCCTTTTTTCATGCATATAGACGAACTTGTTCTTCAGGAGCCGGAGCTGAAAATGAGTTCGCCGGAAAGCAGGCTGCCTGCGGCCTTGATCTCTCTTCTCCGCAGGCAGGACAAAAAGCCGGTCCTCCCGCCGTTCACTGTGAAGCAATGCCGCATTCAGGGAGGAAACATGCCCGGTGCCGGCAGTCGCCTCGGGTTTACCGCTGTCAACGGCAGCCTTGAACCGTTGGCCTCAGGCACACCGAGTTCCTTTGCTTTTTCCGGAAAGGCCGATGAAAGAGAATTCACCGCTCGAGGACACATGGATCAGGATCGTACTGAAGTTGACAACTTCACTGTAGCGGAACTGTCTATGGATAATGCGGTGGAACAATTTGCAGGACAACTCGGGTTGGAGGAAAAAGGCGGAATCCGCTGGGTTCCCTCGGCTGAGCAAAAAGACAGAGGCTATATTCATTTCAGCGGGTTCCTTCCTCGGCCGGATTCGGAATTCTCTCTGCTCCTGGCCCTGCTCACTGATAATAACGGGAAGTTCAGCCTTCCTCTCCCGCTTCCGGCAACAGCCTCTTTTGCACAAATCAGCGAAGCGGCCCTGAAAAAACTGCAACGGCTTCATCTTCAGGCTGTTGTCTCCCCGCAAACAGTTCTGGAGAAAGCCCTTCCCGACCTGACCCTTCCCGAGCGGGTTGATTTCATTGTCGGTGACAGGCTCCCGGATTTCATGGACGACCTGGATAATTTTGTTTCTCTGTTTACCCGTCGTCCGTATCTTGATCTGCACATTCAGGGCTGCTACGATGATACGGCTGATCGGGAATACCTGCTCCGCATGCTTCAGGAAGAGGAGGATTACCGGGTTGATCTTGAAAATGTCCGCAGGCAGGAGGAAATGGCCCGCCTGATTGCTGAAGAAGAACTTCGCCAGATGGAACTCGTGAACACGGATATACCTATCGACGAAGACCTTATTCCTGTGCTGGAAGCACGGGAGGATTTGCAGTCCCTGCCCCGTCAGCAGGTTGAACTTCCCGAAGAGATCCTCCCTGAACTCGCCCGCCAGCGAGCCCTGGTTGTTCAGAAATACCTTGTTGACACGCTCAAGCTGCCCGCAGAAAAAATCAGCCTTGCAGAACCGGCCCCGAACGGCCCTCGGGTTGACATACTCCTGAAGCCGAATTGGCAGCAACCTTCTGAAACAACTCAAGTAACGGTTGACGAAGGAAAAGAATAAAAATTACATTTTTGAATTTCCTGCTCAATATCATCATATTTACTTGAAAAAAAAATTGTTATCTGTTTTGAAGGAGGGGATCATTTAACCTCATGTACAATTTTTTCGGGGTGCAGAGAATATTTTTTCTGTGTCCTGTTCTTTTCAGGCGATGACAGCCTGACGGACATACAACAAGAGAGTCATTAATCTGTTATGGAACATGTATTTCCATCCCGCGAACCACAATCACGACCAACCCATGAATGCGGCATATGCGGAGTATACGGTCATGAAGACGCGGCAAAACTCACCTATTTCGGCCTCTATGCTCTTCAACATAGAGGTCAGGAAAGTGCCGGCATTGTTTCCGGAAACGGGCAACAGATGCATCTGCATAAAGATATGGGACTGGTTCCCGAGGTCTTTACCGAGGCAAATTTACAGCGACTGACCGGACATCTGGCTGTGGGCCATGTACGATACTCCACAACCGGAGAATCCTCCATTATAAATACCCAACCCTTTATGGTTACCCATCAGGGTATCCCTCTTGCTGTGGCCCATAACGGCAACCTGGTTAACTCCCTTGATTTACGAAATCATCTGGAGAAAAAAGGGTCAATTTTCCAGACCGCTATGGACAGCGAGGTCGTTATTCATCTGATGGCCCGAACCATGCACATGGGCCTTACCAAAGCGATTAAGGAGAGTTTCGCCTGCATTCGCGGGGCCTATTCTCTCCTGCTTATGACTCCGGACACCATGATAGCGGTACGTGATCCCAACGGCTTTCGTCCGCTCTGCCTCGGACGCTTGGCCGACGGGGCCTATGTGGTTGCCTCTGAAACCTGCGCCTTGGATCTGATCACTGCGGAATATGTCCGGGACATTGAACCGGGCGAGGTGGTCATTATCAATAAAGACGGCCTGGAATCAATCTTTCCCTGGTCACCCCGACGTAAGAGCTATTGCATCTTTGAGCAGGTCTATTTTGCTCGCCCGGACAGCGATATCTTCGGCACCAATGTCTATGCAGTCCGAAAACGAATGGGCGAAATTCTGGCTCGGGAAGCCAAGATTGATGCTGACTTTGTCATGCCTTTTCCAGACTCGGGCAATTACGCAGCCATCGGTTATTCCCAGGCCTCAGGCATCCCTCTGGAGATGGGCATGATCCGTAACCATTATGTGGGGCGGACCTTTATTCAACCCTCCCAGGCCATGCGGGACTTCTCTGTTCGGGTGAAACTTAACCCGGTTGGCTCATTACTCAAAGGAAAGCGGGTGATTATTGTTGAGGACTCCATTATCCGGGGAACAACCGGGAGAAGCAGAGTAAAGGCCTTGCGGGATGTGGGGGCAAAAGAGATCCATATGCTGGTCTCCTGTCCGCCGACCCGACATGCCTGTTATTACGGCATTGACTTTCCTACATCATCCCAGCTCATCGCCTCGACAAAAAAAATAGAGGAGATTACGGAATATCTGGGCCTGGATTCCCTGACCTATCTGAGTCTTGACGGTCTGGTCGAAGCTACCGGGCTGCCCAAAGATAATTTCTGCCTGGCCTGCTTTGACGGCAACTATCCGGTAGCACCGGATCTCTCCTTTACCAAGGATGCTCTAAGCGGCTGTGGTTGCGGTTGATCCTCTGATTTAACGCCTCTTGATCTAACATATCCAATATATGCGAACGAAAAAAGATCCCGAATCTTCGGGATCTCCCTCTTACTCGGCAGGCCGTTTTTCCTCATATCTGCTGCTGCTCCGTCAGAACCCTAACTACCGACGCTACTGGATTTCAGGCTGCATCAGTCAGGTCGGAGACTGGTTTAATTATATTGCCATCTTTGTCCTGCTCAGCAGCCTGACCGGTTCTGGACAGGCAGTGAGCTGGTTCCTGATTGCCAAATACCTGCCTCCGGCAGTGCTCGGCCCCATGGCTGGAGTTATCGCGGATAAATTCAGTCGCAAAAAAATCCTCGTCACCTGCGACCTGATGCGGGCCGTCCTGGTACTCGGCTATCTGCTGATCCGGAACAGTGATTATGTCTGGCTGGTCTATGTGCTGGCCTTTATCCAGGAATCCATCTGGACCTTTTATCATCCTGCCCGTCAGGCCACGGTTCCGAATCTTTGCTCCCGTGAAGAGTTGAGTATTGTTAACGGCCTGTCCGGTGCCTCCTGGTCGGTTATGCTGGCCTTCGGCGCTGCTTTGGGCGGTTTTTTTACTGCTCATTTCGGCTGGCAGGCGGCAATTATCGCGGATTGTTGCAGCTTTCTTGTTTCAGCCTCAATCATGCTGACCGTTCTGATTCCTCACAGGGCAAAACGACCGACAACAGGTTCAGCAGATTTTTCCCTGGCCCGTGTCACAGGTTGGCATGATCTTCAGGAGGGTTTTTCCTACATCCGGGCCCGCCCCAAAGTCCTGGCCCTGCTCACTGTGAAAAGCGGCTGGGCCCTTTCCGGCGGAATTCTGGTCATGCTGGCAGTCTTCGGAGAACAGGTTTTTGCTCAGGAAAACGGAGGAGGAGGCCAGGGGGGGCTGAGCGGAATCCTCTTTTCCATGCGCGGCCTGGGCGCGGCTCTCGGCCCCGTTATCGCCTGGCGTCTTTTCGGGGACGGCATTCCGGCCATGCGCAAGGCCATCGGCGGAGCTTTTTTTCTTTCCTGCGTTGCCTACCTTCTCTTGAGTCAGGCACCGAATATGTGGCTGGCCGCCTTCTGGGTCTTCTGGGGCCATTTCTGGGGATCAGTGCAGTGGGTGTTCAGTACAACGCTGCTCCACCGCCGGGTTGAGGACCGGTTTCGCGGTCGCCTTTTTTCCACGGAAATGACACTCATGACCCTGATGATGAGTTTATCCACCTGGTGTACCGGGGCGGCTATGGATATGGGGGCCGATCCCCGCACCATAGTTCTGGTGCTGGCTCTTCTCTTTCTTCTGCCCGGGACCGGCTGGATTCTTTATCTTCGTTCCCTTGCCAGGACCGACAGTACTGATTAGCCATTCTATGGCTACTGAATAATTACCGAATTATTACTGAGAGATTACTGAACAACAGATGCGCAGCCCTTCTTTTCCAGGTTCCGACATCCGGGAAAGGGAAAATGAACCTTTTTATCCGCCGGTATTTGCTTTTCCTGTGTATCAGTGATAATATGCATCCCACTGTTCTCTATCCGACAAATTATTCCGGAGCACTTGCGCCGGACAATATTTTAGATATCATACAAGGAGTTACCCTATGTTCGACCAGGACATCCCCCCGGCATATACCTTTGATGACGTCCTGCTCGTTCCGTCAGATTCGGAAGTGCTGCCGTCAGAAGTTTCTCTGGCTACCCGACTTACAGATACGATCTACCTGAATGCCCCTCTGGTTTCATCGGCCATGGATACTGTCACGGAACATCGTACAGCCATTGCTATGGCCAGAGCAGGCGGCATCGGGATTATTCATAAAAATATGTCGATCTCCGACCAGGCCAGAGAGGTGGTACGGGTCAAAAAATCAGAGTCCGGCATGATTATTGATCCTGTCACTGTGACTGAACAACAGAGCGTTGCTGAAGTGGAAGAAATCATGGCCATGTATAAAATTTCCGGCCTGCCTGTGCTGCGTGAAGGAAAACTGGTGGGTATCGTGACCAACCGGGATCTTCGCTTTGTTTCCAATAATGAATTACGGGTCAGCGACGTCATGACCAGCAAAAACCTGGTCACAGTACACGAGGGGATCAGCCTTGATCATTGCAAGGCCCTGCTGCATGAGCACCGCATTGAAAAACTCCTGGTGGTTGATGAAGCGAAGAAACTCAAGGGTCTGATTACTATAAAAGATATTGAAAAAATAAAGAAATATCCGCAATCCGCAAAGGACGGCAGCGGTCGTTTGCTGGTCGGCGCAGCGATCGGCGTCGGCTCGGATATGCCGGACAGGACCGAGGCCCTGGTGGCTGCCGGTGTTGATGTTATTGTTCTGGACTCGGCCCACGGCCACTCAGCCGGAGTTTTACAGGCGGTCCGCGAGGTTCGGGCCGGTTGGCCTGCTCTTTCCGTTATTGCCGGTAATGTTGCCACGGCCGAGGGTACCGCAGCCCTGATTGATGCCGGAGCCAATGCAGTGAAGGTGGGTGTCGGCCCCGGTTCCATCTGTACAACCAGAATTGTTGCCGGTGTCGGTGTGCCCCAGCTGACAGCTCTGCAAAATGCCACCGAAGTGGCGAGAAAAAGAGGAATACCGATCATTGCCGACGGCGGTATTAAATTTTCCGGTGATATCTGCAAGGCCATCGGCATCGGTGCGGATTGCGTCATGATCGGCTCCCTCTTTGCCGGTACAGATGAAACACCGGGCGAGACCTTTCTCTACCAGGGCCGCAAGTACAAGGGCTACCGGGGCATGGGTTCCCTGGGGGCGATGAAAGAGGGGTCCAGTGATCGCTATTTCCAGAAAAAGGAAAGCGAGGCTTCTAAATTGGTCCCTGAGGGTATTGAGGGCAAGGTCCCCTATCGCGGCCCCATCTCCGAGATGATCTATCAATTATTGGGCGGGCTGCGCTCCGGTATGGGGTATAGCGGTGCCGCCACCATCGGCGAGCTGCATACCAAGGCGAAATTTGTCCGGATATCTCCGGCCGGTCTGCGGGAGTCCCATGTTCATGATGTTATCATCACCCGCGAGGCCCCCAACTACCGGACAGAGGGGCTGTAACCGTAACCTGAAAAAAATCCTGAGACGACAGTCATGTAGGGGCACGGCACTCCGTGCCCCTACGCCCCCCTCCCAAAAAATGTACATGAGAAAAACAACGTTTCCATGCAGAACGATAAAATAATTATTCTTGATTTCGGTTCCCAGACCACTCAGCTCATTGCCCGCCGTATTCGCGAACAGAAGGTCTACTCTGAAATACATCCGTATACCCTGCCCCTTGACCAGCTCAAGGCCATGCAGCCATCAGGCATTATTCTTTCCGGCGGTCCGGCCTCTGTGTATGACGAGGATGCCCCGATCTCCGATACCGGGGTTTTCGAGCTGGGCGTACCTGTTCTCGGTATCTGCTACGGTGCCCAGCTCATGATGCATCAGTTGGGCGGACGTGTGGAAAAAGCGGATAAACGTGAATTCGGTAAAGCGGCTCTGGAGGTACATTATACGGCAGGGCTGTTCGCCGGTTTAGAGCCTGCTCCGGCACATCATCAGGTCTGGATGAGTCATGGTGATCGTGTGGAAGAGACCGCCCCCGGCTTTACCGCCACCGCAGGCAGCGAGCATTCACCGTTCGCCGCCCTGCGCCATGAGGAAAAACCCTTTGTTGCTGTTCAGTTCCATCCGGAAGTGGCCCATACCCTGATCGGAACCGATGTGCTGCGGAACTTTATCTTCGGCATCTGCGGATGCGAGGCCGGCTGGACCATGCATTCCTTTATCGAGTCCACGGTTGCCGAAATCAGAAAGACCGTAGGCAGGGACCATGTGCTCTGCGCGCTGTCCGGCGGGGTTGATTCCACCGTGGTTGCGGCTATGGTCCATAAAGCAATCGGCAGCCAGCTGACCTGCATCCATGTCAACAACGGCCTGATGCGAATTAATGAGAGCGAAACCGTCCTTCGCTTTTTCCGCGAAAAAACCGATCTAAAGGTCATTGATATTGATGCGGAAAAATACTTCCTTGATCGTCTTGACGGTATTGCTGATCCGGAAGAAAAACGAAAGCGCATCGGATACGGTTTTATCGAGATCTTTGAGCAGGAAGCAAACAAGATCGGCGATGTGAAATACCTGGCTCAGGGAACCCTGTATCCTGATGTTATTGAGTCTGTTGTCTTTCGGGGCAAGGCACCTATTAAATCCCATCATAATGTGGGCGGGTTGCCCGAGCGCATGCAGCTGAAGCTGATTGAGCCGCTCAGAGAACTTTTCAAAGACGAGGTCCGCGAGTTGGGCCTGGAACTGGGCCTGCCTGAAGAGGCAATTTTTCGTCAACCCTTTCCGGGGCCGGGCTTAGGTATCCGGATCATGGGTGCTGTTGATAAGGAACGCTTGCAGATCGTGCGTCAGGCTGATGTGATCGTGCTGGAGGAAATGAAAAACTCAGGCTGGTACCGCAAGGTCTGGCAGTCCTTTGCTGTGCTGCTGCCCATCCAGACTGTCGGGGTTATGGGCGACGGCCGGACCTACGAGCATGTTATCGCCATCCGCTCGGTGGACAGCCGTGATGCCATGACCGCTGATTGGTCCCAGCTGCCCTATGAAATTCTGGGCCGCATCTCCACTCGTATTATCAACGAAGTTCGCGGAGTAAATCGGGTTGTTTACGATATATCCTCCAAACCGCCTTCCACAATTGAGTGGGAGTAAAAGAGTAATACAAGTAATACACTTTTCGCCCCTCTTCCATTTTGTCGGGAGAGGGGTTCTTTTTCAAAAACAGAACAGCTGTTGTGTGGTATTATATTAGGAAAGAATATTTTTTCGATGTAACAATCATTTTGCATTATACTGTCGTGCATGCACGCCCCGGAACAGCGCAACACCACTTATACTAGATTATTTTATGTTAAAAACAGGAATTTACGTAGACGCTGAAAATATAAAAATGAGCGGCGGATACGGTATGCGCTATGACGTCTTGGTTGATATTGCCAATATGGATCCCTGCACGCTGCTGCGTGCCAACTGCTATCTTGCTGAAGATCGTGAAAGAACCAGCAGAGATGCCGAATATCGACAAAAAGTCTATTATTACCACGACATTCTTCGCCAATGCGGCTTTAAAGTCATTAAAAAATATGTCCGTCGCTATGAAGATGAGGACGGCAATGTAACGACCAAGGCCAATGCGGATATGGACTTGGCCATCGACGCCCTGTTGCAGGCCCGTAACTTAGACCGGATTATCCTTCTTACAGGGGACGGTGATTTCATTCGTCTGGTGACAGCGATGCAGAACATGGGCTGCCGGGTGGATGTAATCGGCTTTCATAATGTCAGCCGGGAACTGCGCGAGGAGGCGGACTCCTACCTTTCCGGTTTTCTTATCCCCGGACTGCTTCCCATTCAGGAAGAAAATATCAGCGGCGAAGGAGAATGGCAACGGGGAACTGTGGCCAATTTCAATGCTGACAGGGGCTTTGGTTTTTTCCGCTTTTTCCGCATGAAAAACAAACAGCTCAAGGCGGACACAGTTTTCTTCCACCTCTCCAAGTCCACGCTGGAGGGGGATTATTATTTTCAGGATTCAACCCGCATTTTTGAATTCAGGATCGTTCAAAACCCTTCCGGGGAAGGGCGTTCCGAAGCATGGGATATACGGCTTGTCAAAGAGCCGTAAAAACGCCGGAGTAAAAACATGCTCCGGTAGGGGCACGGCGCGCCGTGCCCCTACGGCACCCGGCATAGGAGGTAAGGTATTTCTTGTTGAATCCCTAACCGCAGGTCATGGCGTTCAGGAGGAAAAGGAAGATGACCGAAATTATTATAGACGAAAAAAAATGCAACGGCTGCGGTGCCTGTGTTGACGCATGCCCCGGAGACGTTTACGAGCTGAGAGAGGCTAAGGCTGTGGCTGTGAATCCAGCGGCCTGTCATCATTGCCATACCTGTGAAGAAGTTTGTGAGCAGGATGCCTGCCATGTAGTGGAAGAGGAATAGGTCAAAGCAGCCCAATGAGTTCTCTTATTCTTGCCGGTGATGTCGGGGGGACCAAGACGGTCTTAGCTCTGTACGACACCGGCAACATCAGCGATATCAGCAACACCGGTGCTAGCAACGCGCAGAGCGGCTTGTTGGCGGAGAAAACCTTTCGTAATAAAGAGTTTTCCGGTCTGGCGGATGTCATAACTTCCTTTCTTGCCGGGCAGAAAGAGCGACCGACACGAGCCTGTTTCGGCGTCGCAGGGCCAGTCCGTGCCAACAAGGTACGCATGACCAATCTGGCCTGGGACCTGGACGGTAATGCCTTAGCAACACAATTTGATATGGATGAGGTGCTGCTGGTCAACGATCTGGTGGCCACCGCTGCCGGGGCCATGCTTCTTCCTGAAGACAGCCTGATTACCCTGAATCAAGGGCGACCCGAGGCAGGGGGCAGTATCGGCGTCCTGGCTGTCGGGACCGGTCTAGGCCAATCCTTTGCTGTCCCGATAATGGAGGGCAAGCAGCTGCAACCTTTTCCCACAGAAGGCGGCCATGTCTCCTTTGCGCCTCGCAATCAGGAGCAGATTGAGCTTTTGCAACTCATGCTGAGCTGTTTAAAGCAGCAACGAGAGCAACAGCAGCAGCCCCCTCGCCCCCCCCCACACGTGAGTCCGCATGTGAGCGTGGAACAGGTCTGCTCGGGCATGGCTCTCCCTGATCTGTACGCCTTTCAGCTCACCCGCTGCTCGGAACCGGACTGGATGCGGGAAAAACGTCTGTCAACAGCCACTGATGCACTCTCGCCCCTGATTGTTTCATCTGCCAATGCAGCCTTAAACGGTGCCGCCGGTGTAAGCGAAGGCCTCCCCTGTGAACCCGCAGTTAAAGCGGTGCGACTTCTGCTTGATATCCTTGCAGCTGAGGCGGCTAATTTTGCACTCAAGGTACTGGCCTGCGGCGGTATATTTCTCGGCGGGGGCATGCTGCCAAGGCTTCTTGCCCACATCGACCAAGGACGTTTTATGAAAATTTTCTGTCGCGGGGTCTACCGGGACATGCTGGCCGATATCCCTGTGCATATCATCATAGATCCCAAAACCGCCCTGATCGGTGCTCGGCAACTGGCCATGAAGATCAAAAATTAATAAGCTTCGCAGTTGATCTTTTCTTCCCCTTGCAAGTACAATAGATCCAACCTGTAGCGCCAGCAAGAGGAGCCAACAATAAAAGCACCCCTGTGCGCTGTTCCCTGTTATTTTGATATCTTGTCTTAGATCCTGTCTTGATTTGCCCTGCTGAAGAACGGGGCTCTATTTACAAACGAGAAGAGAACGTTATGGACCTCATTACCGCAGGAGGCTGCCTCCTGATTATGCTGTTCGCCATTTACATCCTGGCGATAATGACCGACGAGTACTTCATCCCCAGCCTGGATCATATTTCCCACCTCCTGGACCTGCCTCACAATGTGGCCGGGGCCTCGCTCATGGCTATGGGATCGTCGGCACCGGAACTGGCTATCGCCCTGACCTCCCTTTTTCAGGGCAGCGGCGAGCATAGCGACGTAGGCATCGGCACCATTGTCGGCTCTGCGGTCTTTAATATCCTAGTGATCACCGGTGCTTCAGCCCTAGCCCGCCCGGCCAAAATCACCCTTTCTGTCGTTATCCGGGATTGTCTGGTCTATGTGATGTCTATTGTTTTACTTCTCTTCACCTTTTACGACGGACAGATCCACCCGCTTGAGGCCCTGTCCTTTCTTGTTTTATATGCGAGCTACCTGCTTATCCTCTACAAGTGGAACTCATGGTTCCCTGAAGTTGCCCCTGCTGAAGGAGAGGAAATCAAAAAACCGGCCCCTCATCTTGCCCTTGGCGAAGAACAGGAGAGCAAGGGGAAAGGTAAGGGCCGACGCTCCATAATGGACGTCACGAATGACTGGACAACCAAGGGACTGGGCATCTTTGCCGGTGATGTGGAACAATCCTACCTACGAGTTTTCTTTGTCTCCATCGCCGTCATTGTCGGGCTCAGCTGGATTCTGGTAAAAAGCGTTATTATCTTCGGCGATGCCACCGCGATCCCTCCGGTTATTGTCGCGCTGACTTTGCTGGCTGCCGGGACCTCGGCCCCGGATATGATCTCCTCGGTTGTGGTTGCCCGACAAGGACGGGGGGATATGGCGGTAGCCAACGCGGTAGGTTCCAACATCTTTGATATCCTGGTGGGTCTGGGGCTGCCTTGGCTTATTGTCATGGGCATCGGCATGATGACCGGTGGTCCGACCCTTGTGGAGGTCGGCACTGCTGATCTGCTCAACTCCACCCTGGTGCTGCTGGGAACGGTCTTTGTCCTTTTTATCTTCCTGTACACCGAGCGCACTCTCAGTCGAATTGAAGGAGGAATTCTGATCTTCCTCTATGTCATCTATGTGCTGTGGATCTGGTTGGGAGGATGAAAATCTAAAAAACTGTCCGGTCCCGTTTCGCCTTTCCGAGCAACCTGCCGCAGCTCTTGAGGCGATTTTCACAGGACCGCATCCCGTTCTGAAGCATCCCCGCAGGTCCACGGACACCTTTTATCTGATGCCCGAATTCAATTCGCTTGTTTTCGAATAAAGTTTTTTCAATTTCACCTTGACTTTGACAATAGTTATTATTTAATAACTAACAGTAGGGTTGCGTAATATAATTTTTATTCAAAGAAAAGGGGAAGGAGATGAGAAAATACAACCTGCTGTTTTTGTCTACTATTTTTCTTGCATCATCTGGGATATGGATTCAAAATTCCTTTGCCAGTTTAGGAACCGAGCCTGTGCCTAATGTTGAGGGATTAACTTTAGAAAATGCTGAAAGAATATATGGTGTCGGATCTGAAAACGAACACCCGCTGCTTTTTGAAGTTAACGGCAAATCAGGCAATCCGAACTGTGTGTATATAGGGCCTGACTGCAGTAAAGCCTGCCCGAAGTCAAAAATCTTTTACCAATCACCGTTACATACCCCGAACAAAGATCACAGCAGTACAGTAAAAGTTGATATATATTATGATAACAACGATGTCATAGTATCAAGGGACCCGAAATGCTGAAGATGAAATTCAAGATTCGCAGAGGGCATCTCAAAACATAAAATCGCCGTAAGAGAACGGCGGACCACTGTCCGCCTCTCTTTATTCACACCGCTCAATCCCCTGTCTGTCTCCCTGACACCTTCCTTGCTGATTTTCTAACCGGAACTTACCGCAATCCTGACAACCTGCTCCAGAAAATTTTTCACGTTCTGCTTTCCTCCGGATGGATGCCGTGTTAATCTCACGGTATGAAAACACGTACCGAACTCCGGTGTCCGGATTGTTAATGAAAGAAACTTCATTTCGAGTGAACCTATGAGCAAACAACGCGTTAAAAAACTTCAGGCAACCCTGCGGCGGCGGAAACTTGATGCCGTTCTCATTACAGAGCCGCATAATCGACGCTATTTGAGCGGCTATACAGCTGCCGACCACGGTATCCAGGAAACTGCCGGGGTGTTGCTTATCCCGAAAAAAGGAAAGCCCTGGCTGCTGACGGACTCCCGCTTTGCCTTACAGGCGGAAGAGGAAGCGCAGGGCTTCACGGTTGAGCTTTACACAAAAGGGTTATATGCCCTGCTCAAAAAGCTGCTTCCTGCCTTGAACGTCCGACGCCTGGGTTTTGAAAGCCATTATTTTCTCCACTCATCTGTTGGCAGGCTGGAGAAGATGGCAGAAAAAATCAAGGTCGAGCCGGTCCCGCTGCTTGATTTGGTTGAACGGATGCGGGTGATCAAGACGGAAGAAGAGATTCAGCAGATCAAGAAATCCGTGCTTCTGAACGAGCAGGTATTCCGGGCCGTCCACAAGACGCTTGCGCCGGGCATGACTGAGATTGAAATCGCCCTGGCCCTGGAACAGACTATGCGGAAAATGGGGGCGGAGGAACCCAGTTTCGATACCATTGTCGCATTCGGCGGTAATGCGGCAAAACCCCATGCCGTGCCCGCTGATCGGGTCTTGCAGGACGGTGAGATCGTCCTGATTGATATGGGCCTGGTCCTGGATGGATATTGTTCCGATATGACCCGAACCGTTGTTGTCGGCAAACCGAAGAAAAAATTCCTCCAACGCCTGCGGGTGGTGCGCAAGGCGCAATTGGCCGGAATAAAGGCCATCCGGGCCGGTGCTGTTTGTCGCGAGGTTGATCAGGCGGCCCGCAAGGTCATTGCGAATGCCGGGTACGGTGATTTTTTCGGGCACAGCCTGGGCCACGGGGTCGGGCTGGCTGTTCATGAGGCTCCGGGGCTGGGACCGAGAAACAGAAAAAAGCTCCGGGCCGGGATGATTGTCACCATTGAGCCGGGGATCTATCTCCCCGGATGGGGCGGGATCCGTTTGGAAAACATGGCTGTTGTCCGTGAGGACGGCTGTGAGCTGCTGAACGAGGACACCACCGAGCTTGATCTGTAGCTCTGAAGCACAAGGTTTACCGTTTCATACGAAGCGGTTTTAAAAAAAGTACATCAAAATTAACACAAGGAGAATCTGATAATGAAGCATCTTTCCCTGTTGCTGCTCTGCTGCTCGGTGCTCTGCTGTTCCGCTGCCGGATACAGCCATGAGCTGCCGGAAGGAGCTGTTCCTTTGGCGAGATCCGAGGAATGCGCGTCCTGCCATCCCACAATCTACAAGGAATGGCAGGAATCATTTCATGCCAATTCCTCAACCCTTAAAGATCCGGCCCACGGGGCGGTTCATCAGGCCTTTCTCAAGGCTATGGAAAAAAAAGGCAAAAAAGGTAATTACCATTGCGCCAACTGTCATGCCCCTATGGCGGATAATATTAAGGAGCTGATGGCCGGCACGGCGGAGCCGGACAGCAATAACTGGACCCACGCGGAGGGCACCGGCTGTACCTTTTGTCATCGTATTGAATCCATTATCGAGAAGGAGCAGTTCAATCAATATCAGCTCAATAAGGACGGTGCCTTTCATACCGGCAGGCCTGCCAAAGAAGGACTGCCCCATAAGACGGGGCAATCATCCTTGTTTGCCGAGGGCAAGGTCTGTATGGGCTGTCACAGCCATAAGCTGAACGGGAAAAAAGTGCCTATCTGCATGATGAAGGACGAGGCTCAAGGTAATTGCCTTGAATGTCATATGCCCGAGGTCGAGGGCAGGGCCACCGTAGGGACAGAGGGCACGACCCATCGTTCGCATAAAATGCCCGGCGGCCATGATATGGAGATGCTGAAAAAGGCGGCGACCCTTGATGCGGAAATCACCTCTGAAGGCGAAGAGCGAAGCCTTGTGGTGACCGTGAAGAATATGATCAAGCATACCTTTCCCTCGACCAACCCCATGCGTATAGCCTTCATCAAGGTGGTTGCCAAAGATAAGGACGGGAAAAAGGTTTGGGAGAATTTCAAAGAAAGTCCGATGGAGGACAAACAATCCTTCTTCTTTAAGGCATTCAAGGCAGGGGAAGAAAAAGGGGTGCCTTCCTGGGCTGCGGACGGAGTAGCCTTTGATACACGGCTCAAGGCCGGAGAGACTCGACAGTTAACCTATCCGCTCGAGGATCCGGCAATCAGTCAGGTGGATGTGATGCTGATCTACCGCCTGTTCCCGCCCAAGGCGATTAAGGGTTTTGGTATTCCTGAAGACGGGGTGAATGAGAAGGCCTACCCGGTGGCCAAGAAGAGCCTGACGCTGTAATATCAGTCCGTTCCTGCGGGGGCAGGCACAGCAGGGGCGATCTTTGTGATCGCCCTTATTGCTCTGCCCGGAGGGGAAACTCCTTACTTGCCTGCAATCTTTTCGTTCAATCCCTTGCTGCCCTTCCGGGCTGTTTTCTTGCCCTTGCCCTGCGGCTTTTTATTATCCCTGGCAATCACAAAAGCGTGCGCATAGCCTTGTTTTTTCAGCTTCTCGTTATGCTTTTTGGCCTCTTTTAATGAGGTACTGCTGAAAACCAATACCCGAAAAAGACTGGTTCCGGCTGCGGCAAATTCCTGAATAACCACATCCCGTCCCTTGGCGGCAAAGGTGCGGGCCAGCTTTCGTGCTTTTGCTTTCTCTTCAAAGCTGCCGACCTGAATGTAAAAATTACCCTTGTCAAAATCTTGACGAATCCGCTGTTTTTTGCCGTCGGGACGGATAACCGCACACATGGCACCGGTTGCCCGCGCTTTTTTTTCGGATGTCTTCTTTTTCCCCTTCGCGGCAAGGACCGGGAGCCCCTCTTTCCCTTCTTCAGTATCGTCTTCATCAGACCGGGCCGCGACATCCAGGTCCGCCCGATCCGCGCCCTGCTCTTCCGCTGCACAGAGGGCAATGATCTGCACCTGTTCTGTCCCGTGATGGACAACCCCCAGCTTCTTGGCCGTGCTATAGCTCAGATCAATAATCCGACCGTCCACAAAGGGCCCTCGGTCATTGATGCGCACAGTGGCTGTCCTGCCGTTTGCCAGATTTTTCACAAGGAGCATGGTATTCATAGGCAGAGTCTTATGGGCCGCTGTCACACCGTACATATCATAGGTCTCACCGTTGGCGGTCTTGCGTCCATGGAAAGGATCACCGTACCAGGAGGCAAATCCTGTTTCCTCATAGCCCTCGGCTGAAGAAACAGGGTAATAGGTCTGCCCCTCGATGACATAAGGACGCTGGGTTGCGGGGAGCTTTTTCCGTTTCTTTTTTTCCTGCTTTTGCTGTTTTTCCGACTCCTTCTGCTGTCCGTCCCCTGCTTCCTGTTCTTCCTGCTCGTCCTTTTTGTTCTCTTGTTCCTGCTTCTGAAGCGCCTCAATCTCAGCAGCCGCGTCTTGCGGTTCAGTGGATTTCTTGCTTGCGCAGCCGTTGACGAGCAGCAGCAGACAGAGGAACAGGAGAGGCGTAAGGGAAATACTCTTCCGTCCGGATGATTGTATCGTACGCATCATTCTTCTCTGATTACTGTTTATCGGCTGTTTTCGTCTCTTGCGGAGGGAGCAGATGCAGAAAACGTTGTTTATAAAACAGCCCGGCCGGGCCCGTGGTATGCGGGGTGTAGGGCAGCAGCCCTTCGTCTTTTCCGGTCAGGTTGTCAAAGTCAGCAAGCACTTCTCCGTCCTCATCAACAGCGGAAAGCCGAAGGTCAAGAATCGGGCGGAACACTTTGATGATATCATCCTTGTCTTTGAGAATCAAGATGTCCTCCCAACGACGCGCGGTAAAGCCCGTATACCAAATTCCTGCTTTTCGTTTCCCGCTGATCTGATCAGGCAGAGAGGGAGCAAGCAGGTCTTCCTCGCTGTACATATTATGCTCGACAAAGCGTTCCACCTCAGAACTCGATTGGGCGGCAAGACGCTCCCAGGGATCGGCATCATCGGAGTAGCTGAGCAGCAGGTGGGTTGCCCGGTCATTATAGGTCCATTGGGCGTGGCAGACCTGGCAGGCAACACGATCCTTATACTTGGCATGGGCCGGATGCTCCAGGCGCGGAACTGACCGTTCCGCTTGATCACCCCGAATTTTCAGGAGGAGTTTTTCCCCGTCTGTACGTAAATTGGCAAGGAAGGGAGAGGCATCAGGAACATGGCAGTCCACACATTGAACAGAAGGCTTTTCTCCGGCCAGCTCGGCACCGCTGTGACAATCCAGGCAGGTCATGCCGCGCTGTTGATGGATATCCGGGACCAGATTATGCAATTCCATCCCGTAGGGACGAAGAACAGGGGTCCTCGTGGCGAAGGGAGTGCTGTACGACCAGTCATGGTCCTGCTCATAACCGCCATAAAAATCACTGCCCACATGGTTGCCGTAATGGCAGCTCAGGCATTGGCGCTTCCCCGGCCGGATAAAGGCATGGTCGGATTTCCCCTCCTTGCTGCTCGTCAGTTTGCCTTCCGTATACTGGAGATGGCAGGCTGCGCATCCGCTGCCGTGCCGGACATAGGGGTAGTTATCCCCCTTGCTGTACACATGACAGCGCAGACATTGGCGACGGAGCAGATCATTGACCAGCTCCTCTTTGCTCTGCGGAGGCTCCTTGCCTTCCGGGATCTCCGTGAGGTTATTCAGCGGAGAAAGAGCAAAATGTTCCCGAATCAGATTGACGGCATTGCTCATGGTGAAATGCCCGGACTGACCGCAGCTTTCCAGCTGCTCGGCATGGCATTTGCCACAGCTTGCCTGCATGTTTGCCGGGCTTGCTGCCCGCGATATCATTCCCCGGTGAGCCAGATCCTTGTCGTTTGTCTCGTTATTGCCCTGATGGCAGTCGGTGCAGGCAAAATCATGAGCACTGTCTGTCTGAATTTTACTATGGCAGCCTCGGCAGCCGGGAGTCGGGAGCGGCGGAGTTTCCTTGACCGCTGCCGCTGTCGGCTTTGCTTCAGGCGGTGGAACAGGAGCAGTCTTTTTTTCATCTTCACGGCATCCGAGAAGCTGGAGCAGAAAAAAAAGGGCGAATAATGTAAAATTGCGTTTCATAATCTTGACAGTATAGCCTAACCATGCTACATGGATAAAGTTCAATTGAACAGCGGGTGATTGACTCGCTTGTGCATGCTGAAAAAATGCCGATATAGCTCAGCTTGGTAGAGCGGCTGATTCGTAATCAGTAGGTCTCCGGTTCAAGTCCGGATATCGGCTCCAGTCATATCAGGCGGTTGAGTCTTTTTAGATTCAACCGCTTTTTTTGTTGGTACAGCTCTGTACTAGTTTTTTTTCAATGCGAGCACGATAAAAAAGGTTTCTAAAAAAATATACCATCGCCAAAAAAGACGCAATCCCAAAAAAATGTATCAGGCAACAGGCATTCAATCGGGCGGAAAAAGAAATTTATCTGAAGAACGTTTTTTTGACGGATCATGGCATTGAGACGGGGATTCGGTCTGGAGGACACCCGGCTTGAAAGAACAGACAGAGTCGCAAGGCTCCTTTTGATACTTTCGGTCGCCCTGCATCGGTGTGTATTTACAGGAATCGCCGAGGGACGCTCCGTCCGCAGTTGTAAGGAAAACCCGGAGAAGCGCCTGTTCCTTTTTCAAGAGAGGATTAAGAGTGTTAAGAAAGTATGCACAGAAACTCAGAAGATTACCACCTGTTTTTTATACAAATGAAAAGTGATGGGTGGTAAGGGGGCAAACCTGTGTGTTCGCCCTGGTATGCTTCTCCTCTTTCCGTAACAGGCAGCAATAAACAAAAAGGGCGCAGGGAAAAAATCCCTGCGCCCTTTGTAGAAAGAGCTTCAGTGAGAAGCTTTATTCGCTGTACGGCTTCTCTATGAAGCGTTCAATTAGTACTGGAAGCGCAGTCCTATACCGAAACGTCCGTACAGAGAGATATCGCTCAGCTCGTCAACAGCATTGCGAGCTTCCAGAAAGATGGACGTGTTGAAGTCATCCTGGGCACCGTAGACACGGGCACCGATATTGGCCAGGAAGTCGAGGTCGGAATCATCAGAGTCAAGGTCGCTGTCATTATCTGTGATCCAGGCACCGAAACCAAGACCGATAAAGCCGTCAAAGGCACCGGACCAGTTGTACTGAACAAAGGCATCAAGCAACAGGGCGTCGTCACCGTCAGAACCGTCCAGCTTGGGAGCGGCACCGACCATGGCCAGGAAAGAAATATTCTCGTAAGAAGTCCCGGCATAGGGGCTGTACTCCACACCCAAGCGGGCAAAGAGATAATCAGCCGGATCAGAAAGACGCAGATAACCGATGTCGCCGATAAAACGAAGCGGGCTGCTTATAGGTACGCTGTAGCAGCCGAGTTCCTGACATTCTTCCGGGCAGCCTTTTGCATAGGGGTTGTCTTCACATTCAGGCGGGCAGTCGTCACAGGTGATAACTGCTGCCGGCTCGACCGGCCCTTCAGAGAGACATTCTTCCGGTACATCCTGACATTCAGTCGGGCAGCCTTCCTGATCCTGAGACCCTTCTTTACAGGATGCAGGGCAGTCGGTCGGAAATTTATCACAGATATTGCAACCCAACTCGTCACATACAGGCGGGCAATCCTGCCCTTCAGGATTTTCGATACACTCGGCAGAACAATCGTCACAGCTGTAACATTTTATGTCACGACATATATCCGGACAACCTTCACCATAGGGATTGATTTTACATTCGTCCGTACAGTCCTCGCAGGATTGGCAGGTTACATCCTTACAGATATCCGGGCAATCCGCACCATAGGGGTTTTTCTTGCATCCAGCTGAGCAGTCGTCGCAGGATGCTTGACATTCCGGATCCTTGCAAACAGACGGACATCCTTTGCTGTAAGGATTTTCCAAGCATTCATCAGAGCAGTCGTCGCAGGTGGAGGCTCTGCCTCCGGCAAAGGCAACACCCGCCGACAGCACGACTAAAACAGCAGCCTGTGCCAACACTTTCAGTTTCATGGTTCTTACTCTCCTTGTTCTGTGAAGTTTATCTCATTGCCCGTATTTTCGGACGAATTGCATTCTACCTGGATAAGAAGGTAAAAATTTTTTTACTCTTAATATATATAAGCTCCTCGGTGATCTGGCAACATAAAAAAGTCAACGAGCCACTGTAGCGTCATTTTTCAGCGAAAAAGAGCGCAGGGTACAGAGAAAATAAAATTAGCTCTTGCGTTCAGTTTTTGAAAGGCTAGATTACAATCTCATGCGCCCGGACTGTCACCGAGAAGGCGGGCGGCAATCCCCCTTCGATTAGACTTGAATTATTTAAAAAATATGAAGAAAGCACCCGGGGTAACCGGTCTTGTCTGGATGATTTTTCTGCTCGGTTATTGTTTCTTTCCTGAATTGGTTAAACAGGATACGATCCAATTTCCCCTGGCATTACTTCTGTCGGTTTTTCTGCCGGTCAGTTTTTGGCAGGTTGCGAACCGGGAGAAGAAAAAATATCTTTCCCTGTTTTTTATCGGGATATTTCTTGTAAATATTTCCTTCCTGCTGGTTATCATTCGCGGCAGTCTTGTTATGCAGCAACAGATTTCGGAAGAAGTGAATAGGGGAATAGAGCAGGAGCTGGCAGGATACCTGGTTACCGCAGTCAGCGGCAATAAACGAAGGATTGCGGCCCGACTGATTTATCAACGGCACGGTGTCGCCCTGCCGTTTAAAAACGAGTCGGACTCCTATACCTTGTACGTGCCGAGCGAAGCGGATAAGAAAAGGTTTCAGAAAAACTTTTTCGCACGCAATGATCTCAAACTCAAGAGCGGAGGCTTTGCCGCTTCTTTTTCCACAGCGGCCCTGCTGCTTATGATCCATGCGGGGCTTTTTGTCGGGCTGCTGGTCTTTCTGATTCTCTATGATACGAGAGGGGAAGGAAGGGAAATGAAATCCAGCAAGTAACAGAATAGGGAATCAGGAACCACGTCGTATAGGGTGCGGTTCCTGATTTGTTTATACGCCATACCTTTTCAGCTTGTTCAGCAGGGTCTTCCGAGTAATTTGTAAGCGGCGGGCGGCCTCGCTGCGGTTCCCGTTGGTTTCCTCAAGGGTTTTCAGGATGAGAACACGCTCAGCTTCTCTCAGGGTGGAAGGTTGCTCTTCTTCCTTTTTCGGATTCATTCCGGCCCAGTTCTGAACAGCCATAGGCAGGCTGTCAAGGTCAAGATAGTCTCCCCGCATCAGGATTACTCCCCGTTCTATGGCGTTTTCCAGCTCCCGGACATTACCCGGCCAGGGATAGCGATTGAAAATATCCATGCATTCAGGAGTGATTCCATTCACCTTCCGCTTGTTTCTTTTGGCAAAATTGCGCAGAAAAAAATCAGCGAGCAAGGGGATGTCACCATCACGGTCACATAAAGAAGGCATGTCCAACGCCACAACATTCAGTCGATAATAAAGATCTTCCCGAAAATTGCCCGTCCGCACCTCCGCTTCCAGGTTCCGGTTGGTTGCCGTAACAATGCGCACATCTACGGTAATGACTTCCTGACCGCCGACGCGCTGGAGTTCGTGCTCCTGGAGGACCCGTAAGAGTTTCGCCTGCATAGCCGGGGTTGTTTCGCCTATTTCATCCAGAAAGAGCGTACCCTCCTGGGCCTGGACAAAACAACCCTCGCGACGACGGTCCGCCCCTGTAAAAGCTCCTTTTTCATGTCCGAAGAGCTCGGATTCCAGCAGGGTTTCAGAAAGGGCCGCACAGTTTACTTTGATAAAGGGACCCTTCCTGCGTCGGCTTTTATAATGCAGGGCCGAGGCGACCAGCTCCTTGCCGGTTCCTGAATCACCGGTGATCAGGACAGTTGCCTCTGTAGGAGCAACCTGGATGATCATCTCCCAAAGGGCCTGCATCGGAACTGAAGAGCCGATGATTCTGCCGTCCTCGCCAAAGGGTTTTTCAGAAAGCTCAGCCTTGTCCGGCTGCTGACGATGCCCCATAGCAACTTCCAAGGTTTGGCGAAGTCGTTCAAAATCTATGGGTTTTGTAAGATAATCATGGGCACCCAGTTTAATCGCCTCGACAGCCGAATCTATTGAAGAGTAGGCTGTCATCATGACGACCGGAATCGATGGATTAATTGCATGTATCTTGCGCAGAGCCTCCAGGCCGTCCATAGGTTCCATACAGACATCCAGAAGGATGACATCAAAAGGCCCTTGTCGCACCGCTTCAACCGCTGTCTCACCGTCGTCCGCTTCCTGACACGACCAGTCCCATTCTGTCAGCATGGAGTAGAGCATGTACCTATGTACCTGCTCATCGTCTACAATTAAAATTTTGACCTTCTTTTTTTCCATGGATTCAGTAAGCTGTTGCAAGTTTTATTACTTCAGTTAAGAATAGATTTATTATCGGTGCGCCGATCAGCACAATATGTGTCCAAGTAAGAAAAAAAATATGAAATATTGTGATGCAGTGAAATTGTCATAAAAAAAATCGGGGTTCACCTTATAAGTTATGTAGAAAACAGGTCGCTGTCCATAAAAAAAAGACTTTTGAAAAAAACAATATCTTTAGAGAGGAGCTGATTACGGCATGTCTTTCATCAATCGCGCAGTGAGATGCAGTCCCATCCTCTTTGGCGGGCAAGCGCAGTCAATTTTTCGTCCGGATCAACGGCAATAGGGGTATCCACCTTTTCCAACAAGGGCAGGTCATTGATGGAGTCACTGTAAAAACAGCTTCCTCGGAGCGACATGTTTTGTTCTGTCAGCCAGTTTTTCAGGCGTTGCACCTTACCCTCATGAAAACAGGGGATGCCGTCAATTTCTGCGGTATAGCGATCATTAACAACCTTTGGCTCTGTAGCCAGGAGATGTTCTATCCCGAAGGCGTGGACAATAGGCCCGGTAATAAAGCTGTTGGTCGCCGTGATAACCATCACGGTGTCCCCTTGCTCTTTATGCTTATTCACCAAGGTGAGCGCCTTTTTTCCGATCATCGGCTCAATCACTTCCTGCATGAATTCCGCATGGAGCAGCTGAAGCTCTTCCATACCGCGTTCCGCCAGGGGCTGAAAACTGAACGCGCAGAATTCATAAATATCCAGAGTACCCTGTTTATATTGGTCAAAGAAACGGTTGTTTTCCGCTTCATAAGAGGCCTCGTCAACCAGACCTTTCTTGATGAGAAAACGGCCCCATTCATAATCGCTGTCACCGGCTAAGAGAGTATTATCAAGATCAAAAAGGGAAAGTGCCATAGATATATCCTTTTTCGGGAAGTTTTTTTGCTCTGCTCTGAAATTTACTGATTGCAGTATATTGTAAGAGTTGTTTGAAGATACTGCCCGGTACCGTGTAACGGGGGAGTTTTTTGCCGATCAGCTTTCCGGATTGGAGTCGCGCCCGTGAATCGGAATTTCAGGTAACCGTTCACTCCCCCCTGCTACTTCTCGACCATTTAGCAGGGCGGAATTCTGCCGCCTCCAACCCTGTCGTGCTCTTCTTTAACGGTGACCAGAACCGCGTTTTTTTCTGTTACGCTCCACTTCAATCTCATAGGCAATAAGCCTGTCGTTGTCACGAACCCCCTCGACCTCCACATACCTTCCGATTTCGGCCAGACCATGTTTTTCTTTAATCCGTGTTCTGTCGGTAACCTCAACTTCACGACCGCCGACCACCCATTTGCCTGTAAAGCCGGAACTCGGCATACTGTCAATTATGCCGTACATTTTACTCTCACCTCTATGCCGCTCATGACTGTCGGCCAGCGTGACACCAGTATAGAACAGACTGATAAAGATTGCGGCCAAAGCAACCAGCGGTCCTGTCATCCTTTTGTCTGAAGTAAAATGCCGGGAAGATTTCATCCAAGTGTTCATAGTGATACTCCTTTAAATAGAATAAATGAAAATGCCGAGCGGCTGTCTCTCTCTATGTCGCCGCAGCTTATTTTCTTCTATTTTATCAGGACAAGATGAACAGAAAATGAATTTTCCGGGAAAAATTTGAATCAATATTTTTTTACGAGAACATCACCTTTGAGAGAATGTTGACCGGCATGGGTGATCGTGAGCAGGGCAAGGTCGCCGGGCAGTAGGTTTACTGGCGAGGTGAAATGGACAATATGGTTTGTTCCAGTCCGTCCCTGTGCTTTGGAGGGGGAGCAGGATTCAACCATGACTTCGACCGTCTTGCCAAGAAATTCCTGGTTGCGTTCCAAGCTGATGGCGTCCTGGCGGCTTTGAAAACGTTGCAGCCGTTCCCTTTTGACCTGGTCATCTACCTTATCGGTAAAATCAGCTGAGCGGGTATGGGGACGATCAGAGTATTTAAAAGAGTACGAACCGTGGAATCGAACGGTTTCCAGCAGATCCATGGTTTGGGTAAAGTCTTCCTCTGTCTCTCCGGGAAAGCCGACAATGACATCGGTACAGATGGCGATATCCGGGCAATAGGAGCGCAGTTCCGCAACTTTTTCCAGATACATTTCTCGGGTATATTTTCTGTGCATCTTTTTTAACACAGCATTAGAGCCGGCTTGCACCGGCAGATGAAACTGCGGGCAGAGGTTGGGAAGATCACGGAAGCATTGCATCAATTCAGTGGAGAGATCCTGCGGATTCGAGGTGGTGAAACGGAGGCGCTGCACTCCGGGTATCTCGGCAACCATCTTGAGCAGGTCGGCAAAGCCGGTCGGATCTTCGGCAACGGCATTGGTGCAGCCATAGGAGTTGACATTCTGGCCCAGCAGGGTGATCTCTTTGATGCCCCGTGCAATCAGGAGCCGGACTTCTTCCAGGATATCCGCAACCGGCCTGCTGATTTCCCGCCCCCGGGTTTTCGGCACCACACAATAGCTGCAATAATTATTACAGCCCTGCATGATGGTCACGAATTTACGAAATTCTGCTGGTTGAGCTTGAGATTGAGACAGCGAAGGAGCTTCCTCTAATAATCGTTGAAAAGGAGGGATCGTGAACTCCTTGTCAAGATCGCAGGATATTTCCCTCGTTGTCTCTTTCCGCTCAAGGCGTCCGAGCATCTCAGGCAGCTGATAGAGTTGCTGGGTTCCCACCACAATATCCACATGAGGCATTCGGCGGAAGATCTGCTCACCTTCCTGCTGAGCCACACAGCCAGCCACGGCTATGCGGAGTTCCGGCTGCTGCTTTTTTTGCAGACGGAGCATTCCAAGCAGGCTGAAGACCTTCTGTTCCGCCTTGGCACGGATGGAGCAGGTGTTGAGGATGACCAGATTTGCACCTGTCGACTCACCCACCGGGATATAGCCGGATTGGGCCAGAAGTTGGCCCATGATTTCCGAGTCTCGCTCGTTCATCTGGCAGCCAAAGGTTTTTATATAAACGTGTTTACTCATGTTATTATATCATATCGTTATATCATGCACATCATGCTGAATATCATGCGCCGGTTCTATGTCTTCCCCGAGATACGCCCTGATGACCTCTGGATTATTCCGGACTTCGTCAGGTGCGCCTTCAGCGATTTTTTTGCCGTAGTCCATCACAAAGATATAGTCAGACAGACTCATGACCAATTTCATATCGTGCTCAATCAGAAGGATGGAGATGCCGTCATCACGGATTTCGGTAATAAGTTCGTCCAACTCCACAGTTTCCTGGGGATTCATTCCGGCTGCCGGTTCGTCAAGCAGCAGAAGAGCGGGATCGGTTGCCAGAGCTCGGGCTATTTCCAGCCTGCGTTGCGCTCCATAGGATAAGTTCTTGGCAAATTCATTTGCCGGCTCGGCAAGCCCGACTTTTTCTAAGAGGGTATAGGAACGAGCAATGACCTCTTGTTCTTCCTTGATCGTTTGCTTATTGCGAAAGATCGCTCCAAGCACCTTGGCCTTGGTTCGGCAATGACGACCGATCATGACGTTTTCCAGGACGCTCATGTCAGGGAAGAGGCGGATATTCTGAAAGGTCCGGGCAAGTCCCTGCTCAGTTACTTGGTTGGGTTTTAAGCCGTTGAGTCGTTTGCTGCTTTGTCCCGTCGGTGTCAGCAGGAGATTACCCGAGGTCGGCTTGTAAATCCCGGTCAGGCAGTTAAAAAAAGTGGTTTTTCCTGCTCCGTTTGGACCGATCAGGGCCGCGATTTCTCCTTGGCGGACCCGGATATTTAGCTTATCCAAGGCCCTGATGCCTCCGAACTGCATGGTCAGGTCACTGACTTCAAGGATGGTATGATTGCTCTGTTCGGTCATCATCTCTTGCGAAATTAAGATGCGTTAGAGTCTGAAATCACGACACTGTTTTTTATCCCTATTAT
>Ga0316189_10001112_pt1 | contig 26720 bp, 27 predicted proteins | sample LowCovwburrow_MG_FD_204930 | JGI IMG/M metagenome (GOLD analysis project Ga0316189, IMG submission 204930) | Coastal sediment microbial communities from Maine, United States - Lowes Cove worm burrow | ecosystem: Environmental > Aquatic > Marine > Coastal > Sediment | place: USA: Maine...
GCCACCGGGTTGCCCGACGGTCCATTCAGCACGTGTTGTCACAGCTGCAGCACACAACACTGTCAGCAAAACGGTTCGCGAAACACGGTAACCAGCAAAGCCAGACATGGCAAATTCCTTCTTCTTGCCAAAGTGTTAATCTACCATTCTGCGCGGCTTATTGCACGATGCGCAGTCATATGGGTGCGGCAGGGGGGAGTGTTTGATGTATGCAGGGAATTTGCTGCAACACGTCAGCCGTTGCTTAAAGGCTGACTGACAGGCTGGATTTGATGGAGTATGACTTCCAGGGGAGCCTGCTTCAGGGCAGCTGAGCGACGACTACCTGTGCTGGGCTGGGCTGCATGGCCAGCAGGTCGTCGGAGTATTCCTCGATGTCGGTGCTGACGCGGGCCAGTTCGTTCTTCGCCTGCTCATAACGGACCTTTTTGTAACCGGCATAGAGCAGTCCACCCGGCATGATGGCTGTGATGACGGCATCTTTGCTATCCAGTTTCTTGTCTGCGACGCTCTGTACGAGCGCTTGTTTGCGCTGTATCAGCTGGCTGCGAAGTGTCCTGAGCTGTTCGATAAGCGCCTCGCGATCAACATCTGGTAACTGGATAGTGAATTGATTCAGGTCTGATACTGGCGCTGGCGTTTGCTCGGCGTGTGCCGTTTGCAGCATGAAGGCAGTACAGAAAATTGCGGTCGACATAAACAGTCTGTTCGAGGTCTTGATCATGGTGGGTCCCCTGGAAGTCTGATCTTGTTTCGTCAGCTTTTATAAATTAATTATCATTAGTCAATTCACAATAACATATTTTCATGGTCTCCATTTGTAGGCATTATAAATACAGTCATTAATTCGCATGTCCGTATACGAATCAAAACAGCAATCAAATTAAAACGTATTTTTATTTATCTATATTATATTTATATTCCAATTACTTATATGATTTCCTTGCCGGGTCTTTGGTGGGGTTGATAACAGGAGAAAATACCCATGAATCCAATCTTGTCAGTAGAATTTACGGTACAGGCCGCGGACGGTACCTTCAAAGAGGAGAGTGTGGCCATCCGCAATCCCGAGGAGTTTTTCGAGTTTGTCGCCCCCGGTGGTGGTTGTGAACAAATCCCCACCGAGGTGGGCGAGATTAACGTGGTTTTTCTCAAGCCGCCCCATGCAAATCCCAGTAATCCGGTTGCAGACATCTCGGTAACCCTGCAGTTGGGTATGGTGTATCTCACCGGTCCTTTGGCGGAAGTTGTTCAGACCGCACAGGAAATGCTCGACAAGGCAGGTCGTGGCGAACTTTCTGCAGCCTTTCTCACGGTCATCGGTTTGGATATCTGACGGGATCAATTATCAGGGGGGAGTCTATTGGAATCAGATAACATCAAATGCCCGCAGTGCGGTACCGAGATCGAAGTGGGTGAGGTGCTGGCCAGGCAGGTCACCATGGATGTTGAGGCGCGCTTGCGTCAGGAGGCCGAGACCAAGCTGAAGCAGGCTGTCGCCAGCGCCCAGGCGCAGGAGCGCGATGCCGTCCGGTTGCAGCTCAAGGATATGGAGTCGCGGTTGTCAGAAAAGGACAAGGCGGTGCAGGCAGCGGAAGCGAAGGAACTGGCCTTGCTGGCGCGGCAACGCGAACTGGCTACACGCGAAAAGCAGCTGGATCAGGATGTGGAGAAACGTCTCGCAGTGCGAGAGCAGGAACTCACCAAACAAATACAGGAAGAGACCACCAGGGCGTCATTGCAGCAGCTGGAAGCACTGCAACAGGCGCTGCAGTCCAAAGACGCCGCCATGGACGAGGCGCGCGCCCGTGAACTGGCGCTGTTGAAGGAAAAGTCTGTGCTGGAGGACAAGCGCAAGGACATGGAGCTTGACTACCAGCGCAAGCTGACCGGGGAACGTCAACAACTTGAAAAGCAACTGATTGAGAAATATGCCGGTGAAGCAGATCTCAAACTGAAGGAACGCGACAAGCAGATAGAAGATCTGCGCAAGTCACTGGCCGAGGCGAAACGCAAAAGCGAACAGGGGTCGATGGAAACCCAGGGCGAGGCCCTGGAGCTGGATCTGGAAGCCAACCTGAATAGCCATTTCCCGCATGACGGGATTTCACCCGTTCCCAAGGGTATCCGTGGTGCGGATGTTATTCAGACAGTCCATAATGAGAGCATGGTGGACTGCGGGTCGATCATCTGGGAGACCAAGAATACCAAGGCCTGGAACAGTGCCTGGATCGATAAATTGAAAGATGACCAGCGCGCGATCGGAGCTAATCTGGCCGTGCTGGTATCCAGGGAATTACCTGAAGGTGTCAAGGCATTCGGCCATGTTGACGGTATCTGGGTGGCGTCGCTGGCATCCTACATCCCGCTGGCGATGGCGCTGCGCCAGCAACTGGTCCAGGTCACCTTTGCACGCAGTGCCTCGGAAGGGAAATCGGAGAAAATGGAACTGGTTTATGCGTACCTCTCCGGCGATGCCTTCCGCCACAAGGTCGAGGCCATCGTGGAGACCTTCGTCGGCATGCAGGAGCAACTCAACAAGGAGAAACGCGCCTATGCCCGTCTCTGGAAGGAGCGTGAAAAACAGATTGAACGCATTATCGAGAATACGGCCGGGATGTACGGTGATGTGCGTGGCTTGATCGGTTCCGCAGTTCCGGAAATTCAGGCGCTGACGCTTGAGGGGGACGAGTTGCTGCTGGGGGTGGATGAACAGGAGTAGCTGGGAACTGTGCCGAATGGTACTGTGCTTATAGTGATAAATCTTCTTCACAACGGGGCCGGCATGGCTGGTTGTATCCCCTGCAACCAGCGCTCGAGTTCCTGTTCATATTCTGGCTGGCTCCGCAGAAAGCCATTATTGTGACCACCCTGCATGCGTACAAAGTGCTTTGGTTCATGCGCTGCCTGGAAGACTTGCTCCCCAAGGTGAAATGGCATGATCTCATCATCCGGACTGTGCAATACAAGCACAGGGTAATTCACGCGCTGAATATTCTCTGCGCTATTGAAATCATAACGTGTTATCACCAGGCGCGACAAAACCGGGAATGCGATTCTGGCAAAGTCCCGTGCCGAGCTGAAGGTTGATTCCAGTATCAAGCCACGTGCCTGAACCCCGGATGCCAGCCTGGCTGCAACGGCACCTCCCAGGGAGCGACCAAATATCAGGACCTGGTTAGGGGCAAAGCCTTTTTCTTCGGTGAGAAAACGCCAGGCGGCAGCTGCATCCTGGTACAGACCCTGCTCATCGGGTGTTCCCTTGCTTTTTCCAAAACCTCTGTAGTCAATAATAAAGACATTCAAGCCAAGGCGATGAAAGAGCTCTATCGACTCGCGACGGTGCGAGATATTCCCCGCATTGCCATGAAAAAAGAGCAGTACCTGCTGTGACGCCTGAGAGGGGATATACCATCCATGTAGCTGAACGTTATCTGCTGTGTTGAGTGTGACATCTTCATAGTCAAGGCCCCAGTCTGCCGGTGATTGATACAGCTCGCGCAGGGGATAAAAAATCATGTGCGCTTGCTGGAAATACATCCAGACATTCAACAGCAACAAGCCAAGCACGGGGATCAGTACGTAGCTGGTCACTGTTTCTTTCATGGATTGAAAGTGCGTTTATCCTGACAGACCGCGTTCTCGGGATGTTACGAAAGGGTTGGCCCGAGAATGAACTCCACGGTCTCGAAACCATGGTCCTCCAGGGTGGCCAGGATATCGTCATGGTCACAATCCGGGCTCTGTTCTTCGACTTTGGCTATCAGCGCGGTCACATGGCGGAAGGCCTCATGTGACTCGAAGTCATCGGGTACACGGATCAGGCGGATGGCCCTGGCATTGTTGCCGGGCAGGATCATCAGGGTGTCACTCATGGTTGGCTCCGTTTATGTTCGTTGCGTACTAGGGGGGCATGATCCGTAATGTTACCTGTAAACGACTGGACGTGTCCTGATGTAAATCAAGAGCCCTGTGTGAAGACAGGAATTCCCCGATTTTGCAGCGTACTTGAAATTTGATGAAAAATATTTCATCTTGTTGCCGTCCTTTTAATCAAAACAGAGTTGACTCCTATGTCCCAGCAACAATCGGTTTTCGATAAGTCGATGGCGCTTATAGACGCCGCAAACAGTGAAGACCCTAACCAGGAGACTGCAGACGGCAAAGACTGGCCAAAAGAGCTCCTGTACTCACACCGCATGACTGACATGCTGCTGCGCTATACGCCCGATGCTGATGATGCGATGCAGCTGGCGATTCATGCACAGCATATTCAGCGTTGGAGATCCCCTCGTGATGCCTATCCAATGGATCGCATCGGCTACCTGCAATGGCGTAAGGATCTCTACAAATTTCATGCACAAACCGCTGCCGATCTGCTGGTGCAGGCGGGTTATGGTGAAGACGTCATCGACCGGGTAAAGCAGGCGGTGGCAAAGAAAGGGATAAAGGACAACCCGGACACGCAGTTACTGGAAGATGTTACCGATCTGGTATTCATCGAGCACTACATGCTGGGATTCGTCAGCAGGCATCCCGACTACGATGAGGAAAAGTGGCTGGATATTATTCGCAAGACCTGGAAGAAAATGTCCGACCGGGCGCAGCAGTTTGCGCTTTCAGGCAGCATCAAGCTCCCCGAGCCGCTAATCCCGCTTATCCAGAAAGCGGTAGCAAACGGCTGACCCTGCACTAGAAAGCGAAGCCGTGCTGGATAGCGCGGCTTCGCTGTGACTAGAGGGAAAGGGCAAACGCCTTTTTCTATGGTCTAGCGGCCGCCACCCATGCCAAAGCCGGAACCGCTGCCGCTGTCATTACCGGGGCCATAACGACCGCCTTGACCATAACCACGGTCGGGGTTGCCACCCCTGCCGTAACCGCTGCCATCGCCGGGGCCGTAGCCATCACGACCGCCTCGACCATAACCGCGATCGGGGTTGCCACCCATGCCGAAGCCGGAACCACTGTCACTGCCGGGTTCCTGCTGATAGCCACGGCCGTAGCCCTGTCCAGGGCCATAGCTCTGGCCGCCGTCGTAGCCGCGCCCATAGCCGCGTCCGTAACTGTCACCTGGTCCGTAGCCACGGTCGGCATTTCTGTTGGAGCTGCTGCCCATGCCCATACCGCTGGCGTCGGCCGCGGTCATCACCATCACGCCGGCCAGAGTCGCTGCGGCAAGCATGCCGGAAATTCTGTTTAATTGTTTCAAGATACTGTCTCCTATTAAGTTGTTAGGGTCTTGTCTTGCCGGGGGTGTCCAATATTCAACATCCCCGTGCGGATCATGCGCCACATGGGCCGCCGGTGCAAAAACAGATATGGCGGCTGCTCAATATGTCATCCATATGCTGCAAAGTTTCATAATATGCTTGCAACTTTGTTCTGATAGCCTATCTTCGTCAGGCATGCAGCGCGTTACTGAACCCGAGTTGATGGACGATCAGGTACAGGCCGAGTCCTACGCGGCAGCGGACTTTGCCGAGGCCCACAGTCAGATCGTAGCAGCCTTCGATAGCTGTCTTCCGGGGGAGGATATTGCAGGACACGTCCTTGACCTTGGCTGCGGGCCGGGGGACATCAGCTTCCGGTTTGCCACGCGTTTCCCGGGTTGTTCGGTCATCGGTGTGGATGGATCAAAGGCCATGATTCGGCTGGCCAACGCGCGCAAGGCGTGCGAGTCTGCAACGGTTGATCGCGTGTGCTTCATCGAGGGGCTGTTGCCCGGCGCACCCATCCCCGGGGTGTCTTTTGCGGCGATCATCAGCAACAGCCTGCTGCATCACTTGCATGAGCCACGGGTATTGTGGGAAACGGTCATCAGGTATGCATCCCCGGGTACGAAGGTCTATGTGGTCGATCTGTTTCGTCCGGAGACGGTTGCCGAGGCACGGCGATTGGTGGATGCCTGCGCGTCTGGTGAGCCGGAGATCCTGCGCCGGGACTTTTACAACTCACTGTGTGCCGCCTTCGAGCCCCGGGAGATCGAGGCACAGCTCGCCAGTGTGGGCCTGGCCGGGCTGGCGGTTGACGTTATCAGTGACCGGCATGTGGCGGTGCACGGGGTTCTGTAGGTTTATTGATGTAAGCATTTAATATATAGAAAAATACATAAAAAATTAACGCATAAATCAATATTTAATATTGAATTAAAGATCAATAATAACTATTATAAGTTATATATTAACGTAAAGGTTAATTTTATGACGGAATCCGTAGACTTTCTCCAGCAGATTCTGGCACGTGCCAGGGCACAGGGGCTGACGCAGATCACGCTGGCTCAACGCGCCGGTATCACGCCCGAGGCGTTGTCGCGTGCCAAGAAGGGCGGCAACATGCGCGTTTCGACCCTGAATGAACTGGCGCACGTGGTGGGACTGAAGCTCTCACTGGTCTCGGATCAGCCGCTGCGCGAGAAGATCGACAGCGGGCGGCTGTTTGAATGAGCCTTGACCGGCAGGCGGTGGTCTGGACGCGGCTGGGGACCAACCCGCTGCGGATGGGGCAGTTGTACCTGACCGAGCGTGAGTGCCGCTTTACCTATGACCCGGATTATCTCGCCACCGGTCTGCCCGGTGTCGGTGCGATCTATACACCCGAGGTGTATGCCGGCGACACCATCGTGCGTACACGCACCGATGCCTTTGATTTCCTGCCGCCCATCCAGTCGCTGATCCCGCCGCACAGTGAACGAAACTTTCAACGTCGGCTGGTCCTCGAATATCTCGCCCGCAATGGCATGTCACCGGCCTCCGGCCTGGAGGCGGACTGGGAAATTCTCAAGGTGTCCGGGCACGGCGGCATCGGTCACCTGGATGTGTTCGAATCGGATGAAAAGGCGATGGACTGGTATGCCACGCCGGCACGATCGGAATTGTATGACATCACGCAGGAGTCGGACTTCTCGTTAAAGGACTACCTCACCTGGTTTGACCAGGACGCGGAGACCCTGATGCAGGTCATCGGGCCGACGCCCAGTGTCGGTGGCGCGATCCCGAAACTGCTGGTGTCGATCCCGGAGTCCGGCTGGGACGGACGCATTGCGCTGCCGGCACGCTTTGGTGCGCAGGGGTTGATCGACGTGGTGTTGAAGTTCGAGCAGCCGACAGTCTATCCCGGGTTGGTTGAGCTGGAGGCGCTGGCGCTGGATGTGCATCGCGAGGCCGGTTTCACTGTGCCGCGGCACTGGATAGTCGAGTTCAACGGCGTACCGGCGCTGGCGGTTGAGCGCTTTGACCGCGACAGTCGCAAGAACCCGTTATTTGCCGAGTCATTGTATTCGGTACTGGCTTCGGGGGATGCCCGGATCACGCATAACCACAGTTACAGCTATGACGAGGTGGGCCGCGCCATCGACCGGTCACCGATTGATTTTGTTACCGATCGCACGGCAGCCAAGCGCCACCTGCTGGCGCGGCTGTTGATGGCGCTGCTGACCGGCAATGGTGACCTGCACCTGGAGAACCTGTCGATTGTCGGGAGTGAAGGCGAACTTGAGTTTTCGCCGATGTATGACCCGACGCCGATGCGGGCTTACTCGATTCATAACATGTTGTCGGTGATGCCGTTCGGTCATTATGGTGAGGAGGATGGTGCGACCGGGTCAGCGGTAGGGCTGGCCCAGGCAGTGCAGAACCTGGCGAAAAATCTCGGTGTTCCGCCGGCAACACTGGAGGAAATGACTGGCAAGGCCTTGCAGGCGACAGAACATTACAGCGAGCAGCTACGCGCGCTGGCTTCCCTGCCGGAGGCAAACCGGGAAAACCTTGTTGCGATTGTGGAGAAGGTCCGGGAGCGGTTATCGAATTAATAAATCTGGCGGTTAAATGTGTGAAACGCGTCGGAAGGCATTACAATATTGCGAAATCAGAAACATTGTGAAGCCATGAAGATCCCAGTCAGCGAGCTGATCGTTAAGTACATGGAAAGGCTCGGTATCGAGTACATCTTTGGTATGCCCGGTGCTCATATACTGCCGGTGTATGACAGCCTCTACCATTCCAGTGTGAAGACTGTGCTTGCCAAGCACGAGCAAGGCGCGGCGTTTATGGCGTGTGGCTGTGCACGTGCCTCGGACAAGATCTCGGCTTGCATTACGACCGCGGGTCCGGGGGCAACCAACCTGGTGACGGGGATTGCCAATGCCTATGCGGATCGGCAACCAATCCTTGTAATTACCGGTGAAACGTCCACGCATATCTTTGGGAAGGGCGGCCTGCAGGAAAGTTCGGGTGAAGGTGGCAGCATCGACCAGGATGAATTGTTTAAAAGCATCACCCGCTATCGCAAGGTGGTGGAGCGTACCGATTACCTTGCGAATGTACTGAACCAGGCGTCAAAGGTGCTGTTATCACCCAACTCCGGACCGGTGCTGCTCAGCATACCGTTCAACGTGCAGAAGGAAATGGTTGCTGCAGACCTGCTCGATCATGTGGTGACGGAGCGGCCGAATTACGCCGCGGCTGGGAATACCCGGTCTATTGACGCCTTGACGGGGCTGATTCTTGAGGCCTGTAATCCGGTTATTGTGGCGGGCTACGGTTGTATCAAGTCCGGTGCGCAGCAGCAGGTCTCCGAACTGAGTAATTCACTCAATATCCCGGTGACCAGCAGTATGAAAGGCAAGGGCGTCATCAGCGAACAGTCCGCGCTGTCACTGGGCAGCCTCGGGGTGACGTCGACCGGATATGCCTATAAGTATATTGTCGAAAATGCGGATGCCATTATTTTTCTGGGTGCCGGGTTTAACGAGCGCACCAGTTATCTGTGGGATGATGCCCTGCTGAAGAACAAGAAGATCGCCCAGGTCGATAGCAACCCTGAACAGATCGACAAGGTGTTCAAGGCCGACGTAGCCATTACCGGTGACATCAAGTCAACGCTGAACGGTGTGCTGAAGATGATGGATGCACAGGGCGTCGATCGCCATGCAGTACGTAAACAAATCGCTGCAAATGACCCGGTTGCAAAGCGTGATGCCGGCAAAGGCCAGATCTTCAATTCCGAATTTGCGCTGGTGGAGAGTTTCTACAAGCGCCTTGAGAAACATTTTTCACGGGACCTGGTCGTGTTCGATGACAATCTGATCTTCGCGCAGAGTTTTTTTCACGTCTCCAGTGATAATCGTTTTTACCCTAACTCCGGTATTTCTTCACTGGGACATGCAATACCGGCTGCCATCGGTGCGCGTTTTGCCAGGCACAAGCCGACGATCGCGATCATTGGTGACGGCGGCTTTCAGATGTGCTGCATGGAATTGATGACGGCGGTGAACTACAAGCTGCCGATTACCGTGGTGATGTTCAATAATTCCACCATGGGGCTGATCCGCAAGAACCAGTACCAGAGTTATGAGCAACGTTATATCGACTGTGATTTTGAGAATCCCGATTATGAGCTGCTGGCCAGATCATTTGGTATCGGCTACCAGCACGTAGAGACAGAAGCCGATCTGGATCGGCTGTTTGAGGACACGGATTTCTCTGCCGGGATCAATCTGATTGAGATTATGCTGGACAAGGATGCCTTTCCCAACTACAACTCTCTTCGTAACTAGCCGGCTGTTTCTCCATGGGCGCCTTCTCTTGTCCGGCACTGGAGCGTTGCCTTGAGCTTCATCCGGATGCAAACGCTGCCGCCTTGATCCGCACCCGACTGGCAGGGGTCGACGATCTTGCCGTCTTGCTGCCACTCTATGACCAGCTCATTCCACTTGTTGAAACTGCGTTGTGGAAATCCGCGCTTGAGCCGGAGCAGGTCGAACATTACCACGCGCTGTGTGCCGAAATGGAAGGCCATATTGCCGCTGCCGGAAATGACTCACGTCACAGGCTGGTTGTGGTGGTACCCGTGGCGGATCGTCCACAACAGCTGCGTACATGCCTGATGAGTCTGGTGGGAGCAGCGCAGGCGTTTAGCTACGGCGCCGGAAAACTCGCGGTGGTGATTGCCGATGACTCGCGTGCCGTTGAGCATATTGCCGAGAACAGGGCGATTGCCGCCGAGATCCGGAAACCGGGTATTGAGGCAATTTATTTTGGTATCGAGGAGCAGCTGGCCGAGCTCGATGGACTGGTTGCGGAAGACAGGCAGGTCTTGCAGCATATCATCGGCAGTGCCGCGCCCGATGCCTTCTATCACAAGGGTGCATCGATCATGCGTAACATCACTTACCTGATGTTAAACAGGATGGCACAGCGTGATACAGGCTTGCTGTTCCTGTTTGTCGATAGTGACCAGGAATTCCATGCGAACACCGATGCTGGCCGTGAGGTGTTTACAACCAATTATTTCTACCACATCGATCGTATCTTCAGGCAGTCACAGGTAGAAGTACTGACCGGCAAGGTGGTGGGTGACCCGCCGGTATCACCTGCCGTCATGGCCGGCACCCTGCTGGAAGATGTGCTTGCCTTGCTGTCGGAAATTGCCGGCAGCGGGGCGGCTGCGCCGTGCACCTTTCACCGGGATTCGAGCAGTTATGCTGATGCGGCCTATCACGACATGGCAACACTGTTTGGTTTTGAACCATCACCTCGGGCCCACCGTTACCAGTGTCCCTTGCAGGGGCCGCATGACCATGCAAGGTGTCTGTCCGGGTTCGTGCAGCGGCTCAATCGCTTCTTCGATGGCGAGCATCCCACGCGGGTGACGCCGTATCGGCACGTGGATGTGCAGGCAAGCCTGACACCGGCACGTACAGTGTATACCGGGAACTACGTGCTCTCACCCGGGGCCTTGAAGTATTTCATTCCATTTGCGGGCCTGCAGCTGAGAATGGCGGGGCCGGTACTCGGTCGCCTCATACAGGCCAGCAGTGGTGAGGCCTTTGTCTCGGCCAACCTGCCGCTGCTGCACCGGCGTACCGTAGAGGAGAAGGGGGGGGCGGAATTTCGCCCGGGTGTAAATCGCAGTACTCCGCTGGTTGACCTGTCTGGCGAGTTTGAGCGGCAGTTCTTCGGTGACGTGATGTTGTTTACGGTGATCGGCCTGGTGAAGCTGGGTTATCCGGAGCAGCAGCCAGTGATTGATGAAATCCGTGAGCAGGTGCAAGCGACAGAAACCAGCATGCGTGCGCACTATGCGGAAACACGACAGCGCGTGTTGATGCGCCTGGACGAACTTGAGAGCTTGCTGTCTGACCCGTCACACTGGTGGAACAGTGATGAAAGCCAGGCACAAACGCGCGCCCTGTTCGAGCAATTTACCGCAACCCTGCGTGCCAACTTTGGTGCTGATGCACGTTCATGGCAGTTGCTCGAAGATGAGACTCACAGGGAAACACGTTGCGCGGCCATCGTCGCTGCACTGGCGTCCTACCGGCTTGACCGGCAGTCCTGGGAACGGGTGCTGCTAGTGTGGTGTAACGAATAACGTGTACATATCAGCGAGCCGAGAAGCCGTTAGCTGCAAGGCGCGTCTCGCCGGGAATGGCGTGCCCTTTCCAAGAGACGCAACACCGCAGATGACGGCTTCTCGTCTCGCCCGAAGGGAGGCCCACAAATGACCCAATACGGCGTTGCAGCCCTTGTTAAGGGAATAACCATTAACTGCAGACTGCGCCTTGTCTTGGATCATTTGTGGGCCTCTGATAGGTGCACGTTATTCGTTACACCACACTAGGATGACCGGGGTGACAGGGCGCCTGAGGAACCTTGTTCATCGCCAGCTCAGACCACTGCGTTATCGTTTACTGAAACCCTTGCTGGCACACGAAGCACTGAGTGCTGAACAGTTGCAGCACTACCAACAGCAGCAGTTCAGCGCCATGGTGCGATTTGCGATGGCGCATACGGATTTTTACCGGGACAGCTATCAGGGCATAACCGGGCCGGAATTTCAGTCTACAGATTTGCCAGTACTGACCAAACAGACAGTGCTGGAACAGCGTGATGTGATGGTTGCCGGCGGTCTTGATCAGGCCGGCCTGAAGCTGGGTTACACCGGTGGTTCAACCGGCAAGCCGCTGGCCTTTTATTACACCGACGAAAAAACCGAGCACATGCGTGCCGGCATGATGCGCAGCTACCGTTGGGCAGACTGGCGACCGGGTGACAAGGTACTGAACTTCTGGGGTGCACAACAGGATGTTCGCAAGCCGCACACACCGGGCGACCGGCTGAGGCACTATGCGGCGGCCGAGCAAACACTCGGCGCATTTGAGTTTAGTGATACCGAACTGTTGAACTGGGCACGGCGGATTCAGTCCTGGAAGCCAGCCCTGCTGCAGGGCTATGCCTCGATCCTGGCAGAGCTGGCGTTGTTTGTGCAGCACAACAACATGCCTATGCCAGCAACTATCAAGGGGGTTTTCTCAACGGCCGAGGTGCTGTACGACTGGCAACGCACGGCTATTGAGTCGGCATTCTCATGCACGGTATTTAACCAATATGGTAGCCGGGAGGTGCCGAATATCGGCTTGCAATGTATGCATGGGAATTTCCACATCTTCAGTGACCTGGTGAAACTCGAATCGATTCCGGTCGCTGGCGAGCAGCGGCTGCTGGTGACCTCGCTGACCAATCATGTGATGCCGATGATTCGTTATGAGCTGGGTGACCTGGGTCGTTTGCAGGCAGGGCAGTGCAGCTGTGGTTCGCCATTCCCAATGATGGCACTCGACGTCTGCCGCAAGAATGATCTTGTTGTTACGCCTGCTGGGCGCAAGATTTATCCGTCATATTTTGTGCATCTGCTTGATGGCCAGAGCGGCATTGAGCAGTTCCAGTTCATGCAGACCGCACCCGGCAGCATAGTGCTGAGGCTTTCTGCCCGGCAGGATGTTGCGGACGTTGTTGAGCAGGCGTTGAAGTTACGGCTACAGACCGATCTCGGCAGTGATATGACTTTTCAGGTGGAATGCGTCACGGCCATCCCGCGGTCACGATCGGGCAAGCACCGTTTTGTTATCGGGATGCCGGCTGAGTGATGAGCCAATCGCGCCTGCAAGTGCTCCTACGGCAATTGAAACATCTGCAGGAGCGCCTTGCCGGCGCGAACAGGCACTGCTTACGGATGTTATAGTTCCTGCTCATGTAGGGGATTGGATATGACAACAGACCAGGCCATTTTATTCACACTGCTGTTCTTTGTTTTTGCCTTGCTGATCTGGGGACGCTTGCGTTATGACCTGGTGGCCTTCATGGCCCTGACAGCGGCCCTGATTCTCGGTGTAGTGCCGAAAGAACTGGCATTTTCGGGGTTTGGTCATCCGGCAACCATCATTATTGCGCTGGTGCTGATTGTCAGCAAGGGGCTTTCCAATTCCGGTGTTATCGAGCTGGTTGCGAAACAGGTCAGCCACTTCTCACATTCACTGCAGACCCATATAGCGGCCATGGCCGGTATTGCTGCGGGTCTGTCTGCGGTGATGAACAATGTGGCCGCGCTTGCACTGTTGATGCCGGTGGATATACAGGCCGCCATCAAGGCTAAGCGCAGCCCGGCGCTGACGCTCATGCCGTTGTCTTTTGCCACCATACTGGGTGGCATGATCACCCTGATTGGTACGCCCCCCAACATTATTATTGCCGAATTCCGTCAGCAGGCGCTGGGTGATGGTTTTACCATGTTTGACTTTGCGCCGGTCGGACTGGCCTGTGCCGTTGTCGGTGTGTTGTTTGTTGCCCTCATTGGTTGGCGGTTGTTGCCGGCCGCATGCAGGGAGAGCAACTGTACACAAAAACTTTTCGATGTCAGTGAGTATGTGGCAGAGCTGCATGTGCCGGAAGACTCCCCGGCCATCGGTCAGCGGGTGCGTGATCTCGATGCGGTGGCCGAAGAGAATGATGTGGCGATTGCGGGATTGATACGCCGGGGCAAGCGGATGCCCGGCCAGGCGCGGCTGGTAGAAATCAGTGCCGGGGATATCCTGGTGGTGGAGGCGGTCCCCGAGGCCATGGACAAGATCGTCGGTGTGCTGAAGCTTGATTACCAGGCCAAGGGTTCCGATACCGGTTCGCTTAGCAGCGAGGATATGTCCTTGCTGGAAGTTGTTGTACCCGGAGGTGCACGCATCGAAGGCCGCTCGGCGACTTCACTGCGGTTTCAGTATCGGTATGGCGTAACGCTGCTGGGCGTGTCAAGGGAGGGCCGGCAATTCCGTGAGCGGGTACGTCATCTAGAAATCAGGGCCGGCGACGTACTGTTGCTGTATGGCCCCAGCGACGTCCTTGAGGGAATCAGCGCCTGGCTGGGTGCCTTGCCATTGGCGGGAGCAGAAAACCTGTCGCTGATCAAACGTCACAAGGCGTGGCTGGCGGCGGGTCTGTTTGCGGCGGCCATCCTGCTGGCCAGTACGGGTATTCTGTATCTGCCGGTTGCACTTGCCATTGTGGTTGCGGCCTATGTCCTGTTGAATATCCTGCCGGCCCGGCAGGTGTATGATTCAATCGAATGGCCGGTGATTGTGTTGCTGGGCTCGATGATTCCTCTCGGAGTGGCGCTGGAATCCAGCGGTGGTACGGCGCTCATTGCAGATGGTATTACCAGCCTGGCCGAGGGCTATTCACCGGTGGTGGTGTTGACGTTGTTGATGGTCGTGACCATGACACTGTCCGATGTAATGAATAATACGGCGACGGCCGTGATTGCAGCACCGATTGCACTGGATATTGCGCATCGTCTACAGGTGAGTCCGGATCCCTTCCTGATGGCAGTGGCGGTGGCTGCATCCTGTGCCTTTCTGACGCCCATTGGTCACAAGAACAATACCCTGGTGATGGGGCCCGGCGGTTACCGCTTCGGTGATTACTGGCGCATGGGCTTGCCGCTGGAGGTATTGATTATTGTGGTGTCTATTCCGATGATTGTCTGGGTCTGGCCGCTTTAATCTGAGATAATTAAGAATTGGGCATGAATCCATCACTAAATACCCACAGAAGAACGGGTGGATATTACCGCTAAGGGGAATAATGTCGTGTATAGGAAGCTATTGAGGATGAAAACCGTCAATTTACTGGTAGCAGGAAGTATCATGTGGCTGGCATGCAGTACGCCGGTGCTCGCTGACTGGACGAAATATCTGGATACCGTCAAGGGGGCCATGGATACAGCAGGCGTGGCCACGACGGATGTGGACCTGACTAATGCAGAAATGGTGACGGGCCTGAAGGAGGCGCTGGATAAGGGTACGCAGTTTGCAGTGGATGAACTTGGGAAGCCGGGCGGTTTTCTTGATAATAGCAAGGTCCGGATCCCCATGCCGGATAGCCTGGCCTGGGTGGAATCGTCGTTACGTACCCTGGGCCAGGATGAACTGGCGGATGAATTTATTACCACGATGAACCAGGCCGCCGAGCAGGCTGTGCCCGAGGCGGCAGAAGTCTTTGGTGAAGCCATACAGAATATGAGTGTAGAAGATGCACAGGGTATATTGACCGGTCCGGATGATGCAGCGACACAATATTTCCGGAGCAACACGGAAGCCGAGCTAAGCGACAGGATGCAGCCTATTGTTGAGGCGGCAACGGCCCGCACCGGAGTGACTTCCGCCTATAAAAATATGACGGCAGGAACCGGTGGCCTGACCCGTATGCTGTCGGGTAGTACTCCCGATATTGACGCATACATCACCACCAGGACCCTGGATGGCCTGTTTTTGATGATTGCCGAAGAGGAAGTCAAGATTCGCAAGAACCCGGTGGCGCGAAGTACCGAGCTCATGCAGAAGGTCTTTGGTGCCTACGATTAAATTCCCGGGTAAAAATGGTGCAGCAGTGAGCCTGGTCCGACTGATTTCCTGATATGGCACTGATTGGTTTAATAAGCGATGTGCACGCGACGCCTGAACCGGTTGCGGAGGCACTGTCGATTTTCGAGCAAGCGGGTGTCGATCAGGTCTTTTGTGCCGGCGATATTGCCGGCTACCGTGATCAACTGGAGGAGACCGTCGCGCTGTTGATAGAGAGTGGCTGCCGGACGATCATTGGCAATCATGATCTGGGTTATCTGGAAAAGCATGCCAATGACATAGATAACAGGGCTGCGGAGTTTTTCAAACAACTGCCCTCTTCAATTGATACAAGCATCGCAGGTATACGGGTGTACATGGTGCATGCACACCCACCGGATGACTGTCGTGGCGGCATCAAATTACTCGACAAACAGGGTGAGGTGCAGCCCGAACGGATTGCGCTCTGGACGGAACATCTGCAGACATTTGACCGTGATGTGCTGATAGTTGGACATACGCACCAGGTGTTTGCAGAACAAGTCGGTAATACCCTGGTGGTGAATCCGGGCAGTTCCGCATTCAATCATTCCTGCGCGATCCTGCGCCTGCCGGAAATGACGGTGCAGGTGTATCCGCTCTCCGGCAAGGCGATTCAGAAGAACTGGATCTGGTCAGATCACGTGATAAAAAAGGGGTAGGGCCCGTTCGTGGACGTGATCCGCTCCTGCAGGTGGATCGATTGTAGTAGGAGCACTTCGCAAGCGCGAATGCCTGCATCAAGATTATCTTACCTGGTCAATTCCTCAATCAGGCGTAGCGACCGTGCATGGTGACTGCCTTTCCAGTAGATCTGCCCGCACGCTGTGCATATCCTGAAGCTATCGAAATATTCCCTGGTCCTGGGTTCCAGGCGCTCCTCGATGACCTGTTTGTCAACCGCCTGCAGGTCCCCATTGCAACGAATACACCTGTTGAACGGATCCACCAGCCGGTACAGGTCAAATCGTGCCAACACTTCTTTTACCTGGGGCCTTGGCCGTACCGCGCGTACAAAATAGCCTCGCGTAATGATCTTGCGCTGCAATAACGCCCGGTCCCGTGTCAGCACAATCCGTTGTTCCTGATCTGCGATATTGGCCACGGTCTCATCGTCATAATCATTCTGGTACAGACAATCAAATCCCAGCAGCCGCAGATAACGGGCCAGTCGGCCAAGGTTGCTGTCCAGTACAAAGGCGGGTGAGCGCAGGGGTGCCGGGCGCAGGCGTACCAGCGGGCTGACATCCAGGCTTTCGAATACAGGGTAGACGCTGATGCGATCCCCGTCCTGCACGATGCAGGAGAAATCCACCGATTGGCCATTGACCAGGATGATATCCACTTCCGTGTGCGGCACGCCAAAGGATTCGATCATGTCCTTGACCGAGGCACGTCGGTCAAACTCATGCGAGAAAGTAACTTTGCGAAGCGCCGGCGCCAGGAAGTCATTCAGCTCCTCGTAAAATCGCAGCTGCACCCGGGCCATGCGTTACCCTGCTGCGCTATGGTTTTGAATTATGGTGCCCGCCGCTCGATTGACCAGCCATCATCATTTTTTGTATAGACAAACCGGTCATGCAAGCGGCTATCACGGGCCTGCCAGAATTCGATTTCAAACGGTACCACACGGTAGCCGCCCCAGAATGAGGGCAGGGGTACCTCACCGCGGGCGAACTTGTGTTTGATTTCGTCGACCTTGGCGTCCAGCAGCGAGCGGGATGAAATCACCTGGCTCTGCGGTGAGGCCCAGGCGCCAATCTGACTGCCGCGCGGGCGTGAGGCGAAATATTTCATCGATTCCACGGTCGTGATTTTCCCGGCTGTGCCACTGATCTTCAGCTGCCGCCCCAGTGCGACCCACGGGAACAGCAGGGCGACCCTGTTGTTGGACTCGATCTGCTGTGCCTTGCTGCTCTCGTAGTTGGTGAAGAACACGAAACCTTCCTCGTCATAGAGCTTCAGCAACACGGTACGTATCCATGGCTGGTTGTTTGTGTCGGACGTGGCAAGACTCATGGCGTTGGGTTCGGGTATCCCCGAGTCAATGGCCTGGGTGTACCAGAATTCAAATTGCTTGATCGGGTCCGGATTCAGTGAATCGCGCACGAGTCCATGTGACATCCATTGCTTGCGGTATTCGTCGGGGTTAACAGGCATGGGTAAACAATACCGGGAGGCGGGTGGCGAATAAAGTGTTCTGTGAAAACGGGAATCCCCGCCATCGCAAGAATGGCGAGAGCGCAGGAACCCTAAAGTCCGACAGGCTCCTGGTCTATGTATAATGATCGCTGTCTGAGTCTGGTTAACTTGCTGATCATAAATGGATATTCCCGCTGGCTTGCTGCCAGGCAGTTACTTGTGGAGCGCGGCTGCTATCTATCTGCTGTTTCTGTTGCTGGCCCTGGTGACTGCCCCCTGGTCGAAGGTCATCGGTAATGAGGCATCGCATGTCTATTTCGGGGCTATTTTCACCCTTATCCTGCTCTGGCTCCTCCATGGTGGCATCCAGCCGGGACTCGACTACCATTTGCTGGGAGTGACGCTGCTCTGTCTGATGTTTGAGTGGCAGTTCGCACTGTTTGCGGTCAGTATCGTACTGGTCGTCACGACCTGGCAGGGTCTGGCCGGATGGGAGGCCTTTGGTGTCAACATACTCACGATGGGTGTCGTGCCGATCCTCTTTACCCGTGTCTTCCTGTATGTCTGCCAGCGCAGCTTGCCGCATAATTACTTTGTCTATATCTTTGTCAATGCGTTCCTGGCGGGTGCACTTTCGATGTTGATGGCAGGGCTCAGCAGCGCTTTTGTCCAGCACCTGGCCGGTGTGCATCCGGCTGACAGCATTGGCAATAACTTTCTGCTGATTTTGCCAATGCTAATGTTTGGTGAAGGGTTCCTGAATGGCGCAATGATTACGCTGGCAGTGTCCTATAAACCTCAATGGGTGGCGACCTTCCACGATCGCTGGTACCTGCAGGGCAAATAGTTAGATGCCGCTTTCAATCCACTGGCGAATCCGGTTGGAATCACCGAAGGGGGTCAGTTTGCCAAAGGAGTTGAGCAGTACAATGGTGAGCGACTGGTCGCCAATCTCGGTCTGCATCGCAAGGCAGCGTCCGGACTCGTTGAGGTAACCGGTTTTGCTGAGCTGGATGTCCCAGGCTTTACTTTTTAGCAGGCGGTTGGTGTTATTGTACCTGAGCTCGCCACGACCCTTGTACGGGTAGACTCTGGCAGAACGAGTGGTGGTGGCTTTACGGATGAACGGGTAGTCCATGGCCGCACGTACCATCATGGCGGTATCTTGAGCGGAGGCGACATTGCCGGGATCCAGACCGGCGGGATCGTTAAAGTGACTGTTCTGCATGCCAAGCGATGCGGCCTTTTTATTCATGGCTTCGATAAATGCTGCTTTACCCTGGGGCCAGGTGCGGGCGAGGGCACTGGCTGCCCGGTTTTCGGATGACATCAGTGCCAGCTGCAGCATTTGTTCACGTGTCAGTGTGGCGCTGTCCTTGCTGCCCTTGCCGTACTTCAGGCGTGAGCCGGTCAGTTGTATCAGGTCCCGGTCATCCTTGGTGATGGTAATCTTTTCCTGCATATCCAGGTCACCGTCCAGAATAACCATGGCCGTCATCAGCTTTGTGATCGAGGCAATGGGTTGCGGCTCACTGACATGCTTTGAATAGATTTCATCACCGTGCTCGTCCAGTACCAGCACGGCAGCCGATTTGAGCTTCAGATTTTTCGGATTTAGCGCCTCCCAGGGAGTGGGCGTGGCGGTTTGCGCGGTCGCGGTTTCCAGTTTTGCCAGCTGCACAGGAGTGTCCGCAGCGATGCAGGTCCCTGTAAAAAGGGCGAGTGACAGACAAAAAGGCAGGAGAAGTTTTTTCATAATCCATATCACTATCGGCCGATATGGGTGCGTACTTTGACCGAATTGCGTACAGAATGCAATGAACAGTCTATCGTCCGGGCTGTTGCGGATCTGTGCACCTCATCCGGGGTAAGGGGGTGTTGTATCCGCTGTCCCGATTATGATGCAATATGACTGTATGCATAAGCCAAAACAACAGCTACAGCGGCTGGCAGTTATTATTTTGGGTCTGAATCTACTCATTGCCTGCACCATCCAGCCTGCGCGCATCCCGTCCGGGAGCATCCCCATAGCCGCTTCACCCGGCATCTTCGAAGATGAGCATGTGGACGAGGTAATCAATGACTTAAGCGAAGACCATGCGCTTGATGACAGCAGCCTGCACTATTACGAACTACTGGATATGATTACACGGCTGGCAGTGGCAGCGGGGAGTAATCCTGATGACTGGCGGGTTTACCTGTTCGATGCGCCCGACATTGTCGATGTGCGTGCCATTCAGGGCAACACGATTTTCGTGTGGTCGGGTATCTTTGATGCTGTCGACAGCCAGGATGAGTTCGCCGGTCTGCTGGCCTGTGAAATTGCGCACGGACTTGCGCGCCATACAGATCCTGTTGAATTCAATCTGGGTTCGGAATTGTTGTTTGGCGTGACCGATATTACGGCCAGTATCGGCATCATGCTCCTCACGCAGGGTGTCGTGGCGGTCAGTGGCGTCGGTATGACACGCTGGTTGTATGTTGAAGCGGCTGACCTTGATGAGCTGGATCGTGTCTACGATGAGCAGCAGATCGAGGAGATGGCAGAAATCGCACTGCTGATCCTTGCAAGTTCGGATTATGCACCCGAGGGGCTATTGCATTTCTGGCGGCGTGCCGAGTCTGATCCCGAATTACGTGCACGCCTGCAGCGGCTGAGCCGGAATTTATCACCCGGGGAGCGCGTCGCAGTACTGGAGGCAGCCATGGCGGTGCTGCAGGCAGGGCAAAATGAGATTTCCGCGCTCGCAGTGTCAAGAATACCTTAATTAATCAGCACTTCCTGTGATTCCCGCTCTCAATGAACGTGATAATATTAATAACCTGGCGTCAGCTTGAGACGAGGAGATAATCATGAACGATGGTGTGTTGGGTCGCCTGACAATATTCAGCAAAAGTGCCTGGTACTGGCTGTTGCTGGTATTGACTGGCCTGTTATTCGAGGGTGTGGCACTTTATTACCAGTATGTGCTGGAAGCGTTGCCGTGCGTATTATGTATCCAGGTGCGTATCTGGGTGATGGCATTGATCCTTGTGGCACTGGCGGCCATCTGGATGCGGCGCAATGCGTTCATGAATCTGCTGGCGCATTTGCTAACCGTTCTGATTGCAATCGGGTTGCTGGAACGTTCTTATCAGCTACTGGGTACAGAGCGTGGCTTTACATTCAGCGATTGTGGCCTTGATCTCGGCATGCCGGCATGGTTTGCCCTTGATACCTGGTTTCCGGCCCTGTTTCAGGTGCAGACCTCGTGTGGCTATACGCCGGAGTTGTTGTTCGGAGTTACCATGGCAGAGGCGCTGATCGTGATATCTGCAGTTTTACTGCTATGGAGTGCCGGCATGGTCGTGTTAACGCTGCTGGGCTTTAAGTCTGTTGTGCCCGGCCCGGATACGGGCAAGGTATCGTAAATATTTTTCCTCTTGTTACTGTATCATTTCCAGTGGCCCTGTACATGACCGGTTTCAATTAATGCGTGCGTCCTGGAGACTTCTTTCAGAGGCAGGGGCATCGACGAATTCGAGTACGTCCACTGCGGGCCCGGCTGCTGTCATGTGGATGGCTTGCATGGCGATGTGATAGTTACTGGGAAATAATAAATGACGTATTCGTTAACTGTTTTGCAAGACATGATTATACCTGCTGCGCAGGAGGAACTGTTGCCGCGTTTTGCCCGGGTGGTGCGTCAGCACAAACGTGATGGCAGCGTGCTGACCGAGGCGGACCTTGCGGTGCAGTCCCGTCTTGCCGCGCAGTTACTGCAACAGTGGCCGGACACGGTGTTTCTGGGTGAAGAAATGACGGCCGTCGAGCAGGCCGACCTGCTGGCCGGCGGGCAACCGGTGTGGTGCCTGGACCCGCTGGATGGTACCAGTAACTTTGCAGCCGGCATCCCCTTTTTCTGCATATCGCTGGCCTTGTTGCAGCAGGGGGAGGTGTTGCTCGGGATGGTTTATGACCCGGTACGTGATGAATGTTTTTCTGCCAGCCCTGAGCAGGGTGCCCGATTGAACGGTGAGCCGCTGCGGGTAAAACAAACCGGTCTTGAACTTAAACAGACCACGGCCCTGATTGATTTCAAGCGCCTCGAAAAGGACCTTGCGACCCGTCTGGTGACGGCTATACCGTATGCCTCACAGCGCAGCTTTGGTTCGGTAGCACTGGACTGGTGCTGGCTGGCTGCGGGACGTTGCCATATTTACCTGCACGGCCGATCCAATATCTGGGACTACGCGGCCGGGAACAGTATTTTTCATGCTGCCGGCGGGTATTCCTGCACCCTGGACGGTGAGGCCATTTTTACGCACGCTCTAACACCGCGTTCTTCTGTCGCTGCTGTTGATCAGTCTTTATTCGCTGCCTGGACGGAGTGGTTGGGGATCACGGTCAGGTAGTATTTATAACAGGCGTGAGGTACCTGGAAAATCACGGATGCGATCCGCTCCTACAATCGCACCTTACGCTGCGCAGCCTACCCAGAAGGTCATGTCCTTTTCGAGAAACTCCTGCCATGACATGTAGTGGGTACCGTCACAGGAGAATGTCAGGCTGACCAGGCCATTGAAAATATTGATTGACGACGAACGCAGGTACAGGGTTTCATCGGCCATACGCAACTGCCGCATACCACATAGAATGTCGCAAACCCTGTCTTGTGGTATCACGGCATCATCCGGATAGGGGTGTCGCGGATATAACAGGCAAATATCCGGGTCATTCAACGCTTCGTGGTCAAGAATGCGGTAGCGATACGGGTCGTCCATGAACCACACGGTGGCACGGCTACTGGAAAAGTGAATCACGGCCTGGAACAGACCGCGCTCTGTGATCAGATCCTCAAGAATGGCGCAGGCTGTGTCCATGCTCTGGTCCAGCAGGCTGTCGACGCGGTGCTGCTGGAACACCGTGCTGCGGATCGACGGGTCACCCTTGATCTGGCGCCAGTCAACAGGTTCTTCAATGCGCTCGGTGGTGGCCGGCAAATCGCGCAAGTCAAAATCGGCACCGATAAATCCCAGCACTTCGTCGTTGTGGCGCACGACCTGCAGGGCCGTCAGCGATGGCCGTTTAACACGCAGGCTCAGGTAGGCATCGGAGAGCAGGAAACCCCACGGTGGAACGACCTCGCGCATATACGGACGACTTGAGCGGTCACGGCCATAGTGTTCGGGCAATAGTCCGCCGATACTGACATTGTCACTGATCTGTATGCCGTCGGGATCCAGTGCATACAGGAACAGGCAATAGGGTACGGAACGGAAACCGTCGCTCAGGATGCTATCCATTTTTTCGCGCGTGCCCCATACATTTGCGCAGCGGTTAGCCAGCTCGGCAAGCGGGGCGGAGAGCATCTCGGCCAGTGTGATACGCTGATGGTGAATGGCATCCTTCAGTATCTCGTTCATGCACGCGAGTGTATACGTTGTTGCATGACGGGGCTATGACCTTTGTGTTAAAAACGGGTTAATTATTTACTCCAGTATCGACTCGCGGCGTGTCATCCCGGGCAGCGGTGTAAACGGGCCCAGTGCTTCACGCTGCCACCAGTTGCCGCTGCGCGCGCGTTGTTCGCTATCGGTGAAATGATATTCCCAGGCATCAACGCGGATGAAGCGTGGTGGTTCATCCGGGAAGGGATTGTGTTGCAACAGTGCTGTTACGGTAGGGGAGTTCCGCAGCAGTGCTTCGAGGAAATAACCAAACCAGGGGACATGGCGCGGGTGCAGGGTGACGAACCACATTTGCCAGTCAATGCGCGGCTGGTGCGGGATGATGAATTGCGGACGTTCATCCAGCTGGTCTGGCTTGTATTTAAAGCGGTACGGTTGCCAGTCGCGGCCATCTCGTGAACCCAGCACCTCCAGCTCTATCCGCCGTGTCGTCATGGTCGGAAAGACATGGTACTTGTTGGCAACACTCCAGGTCAGCGCGTAGTTGAGGACTTCGCCGGTTATACCGGTGAATTTGTGCATCGTTGCCAGTTCATAGAGTTTCAGGGTGCCGATGCTCAGTATGAAAGCCGCAAGCATACCGACGGCGTATTGTTTGACAGGAGAGATGTGAACCGCTGCCGTTTCTCTCCAGCCCAGAAATGCCTGCAGACGCACGGGCAGTATCTGCTGCAGCGCACGGTCATCAAACAGGAACAGGCACAGGATGATGGTCAGGAAATTGATCCAGTTGTGATTGCTGGTAATGATGATCAGTACTTGCCAGACAATGGTTATCCAGGCCGCTGCAAAACGCCAGCGTCGTGGCAGAAACATCATGAGGGGCACCAGGATTTCAATGACGAGTGTGGCGACGGTGCCGAAACGGAGTAGCCATTCCGGCAACTGGTGCACGTACCAGGCAACCGGGTTGGGTAATGGCTGCACCTCGAAGTAGGTATCCAGTGCCGTGAGATTGGCCCACTGCGGGTCACCGCTGGAGAGTTTAGAAATTCCCGACATGAAACGCAGCCGGAACAGCAACCAGCGGAATAACAGGATGACAACGCGCGATTGCGGAGTCAGGAAGATGGCCAGGAATCCGGTCTCCATCAACAGGCTGTCCCACTGGAAGCTCAGAAACGGATGGGTGGCATGGAATATCGACAGGTAGAGGGCGAACGCGACTATGAGAGCCGGCCGCGAGAACCGCTGCAATATGATGAACAGGGCCGAGATGCAACCGGCAATGGCGGCGCCGTTTAACGCGGCATCACTGGCATTCAGCCAGAACAGTGTCGGCAGCTTGAAGTAGCGTTCATAACCACTGTTGGCGGTAAACTCAATCAGCCGTTCGCCGATGGGCATGATGCCCTCGCTACCTGCCAGTCCCTCGATCTGCACACCGATGGAGGCAAAGGCGATCAGGTAGATGGCGCCCAGCAGACGCAGGAACACTGCCGAGACCAGTCGATAGCCGTTGTCTGTGTCAGCACTCATCAGTGACAAGCATAGACGAGATGGTGACAATAATTAAGGTGGTCAGTGGTAAATGATCATGGTTTAATGCCGTTTTCGGATTCCGGCAACGCCATGACCATAAACCCCATCGATCAGCCGCAGCAGCAGCAGGTGGTGGGAGCAACCCGTGAAACGATTGAGCGGGCAGGGCGGCTGTTTGAGCGTGAATTCCAATTGCCGCTTATCAGCTTTGACCTGACCGGTCGGGCAGCCGGTATGTACCGCGTCAGTCGGCGGCGGCAGGAGATTCGTTACAACCCGTATATCTTTGGAAAATACTTCAATGACAATCTTGCCAACACGGTGCCGCACGAGGTTGCCCACTATCTGGCAGATGAGTTATTCGGGGCGCGGAACATACGGCCACACGGTACGGAATGGCAAGCTATTATGTACAAGCTGGGCGCCGAACCGGCGGTGACCTGCCGCTATGACCTGAGTGGTATTCCGCAAAGACGCCAGCGCCGGTTTGACTATTCCTGTGCTTGCACTACCTATGCAATCAGCACCGTCAGGCATAATCGGGTACAGCGTGGCAAGGGCAGTTACCTGTGCAGGCAATGCCGCCAGCCACTGGTGTTTAAAGGTTAATGTCTCAGGAACTTCTTGATAAATTGTCATTCCCGCTTTCGCGGGAATGACGAAAAATGAGCAAATCAGCGATTCCCTCCGTCGCATTTCTATCTCGGTACCCGGATATCATCCACCAGTTGCTGAATATGTGCCGGCGGTGGTGCCGTGTTACGCGCAACAATGGTGGCGACGATAAAATTGAGTGCCATGCCTATCACCCCGGCACCTTCCGGTGAGATACCGAGTATCCAGTTCTCCGGAATATTTGCGGCAAACGGTTCGATGAATACACCCTTGAAATAGATGATATAGGCCAGTGTAAAGGTCAGGCCGGTGAGCATGCCGGAGATGGCGCCCCACTTGTTCATGCGTTTGTTAAACACCCCCATCAGGATGACCGGGAACAGCGAGGAAGCGGCCAGTCCAAAGGCAAAGGCCACCACCTGTGCCACAAATGCGGGCGGATGCAGGCCCAGGTAACCGGCAATGGCGATGGCGACACCGGCGGCAAGCCGTCCCGCCATCAGTTCCTGTTTTTCACTGATGTTGCGGGCAAAGGTGCTCTTCAGCAGGTCATGCGAGATGCTGGATGATATGACCAGCAGCAGGCCTGCAGCTGTCGACAGTGCCGCGGCAATACCACCGGCGGCAATCAGCGCAATGATCCAGTTCGGCAGGCCGGCAATCTCGGGATTGGCCAGTACCATGATGTCGCGATCAACATAGAGTTCATTGGCGAAGGGCGCATTGCCAACAATGTCACCCTGGCCGGGGTTGGTGGTCAGGCGTTCGCGGTGGCTGCCGCGTTGATCATCGGCAAATTCGGGTTTGCCATCACCGGCAAAGACCTTGCCGGCTGCGTACTGGACCTTGCCGTCATCATTATGATCGAACCAGGCCAGCAGACCGGAATCTTCCCATGTCTTGAACCACTCGGGCATGATGGCATAGGCCGTGCCAGTACCCTCGGCGCCGTTTACGGTGGCAATGAGATTCAGGCGCGAGAGTGCGCCAACGGCCGGGGCGGTGGTGTACAGCAGGGTAATAAATAACAGTGCCCAGCCTGCAGAGATGCGTGCATCCCGCACTTTTGGCACGGTAAAGAAGCGCACAATCACATGCGGCAGGCCGGCGGTGCCGACCATCAGTGCCAGCGTAATAGCACACACGTCGATCATGGACTTGTCATTAAAGGGAGTGGTGTAGGCGCCAAAGCCAAGGTCGACCAGCGTATGGTCGAGCTTGTCGAGCAGATAACCGGAGCCATCAAGCAGTTCACTGCCCAGTGCAATCTGGGGAAGGGGATTGCCGGTCACATTGATGGCAATAAACACCGCCGGGACGGTGT
>Ga0316189_10001113_pt1 | contig 26711 bp, 25 predicted proteins | sample LowCovwburrow_MG_FD_204930 | JGI IMG/M metagenome (GOLD analysis project Ga0316189, IMG submission 204930) | Coastal sediment microbial communities from Maine, United States - Lowes Cove worm burrow | ecosystem: Environmental > Aquatic > Marine > Coastal > Sediment | place: USA: Maine...
GCGCCGACCGCAAGCCCTCCTGCCATCACGCCGAGCAGGACAGCGCCGAGCCCGAGCCCGACCCCACCGCCGATCACCATCGGCGAGGGCCCTGGAGGCCGCTCGCCGCCGACCGGCTCGACGCTCCCTGGCTCAGGCGCAGGCTCGACGGCAGGCTCGGGCTCTTCCTCGCAGAGCACCGTGTCGCCGACGACGATCGCCGCCAGCTCAGCCGCCAGCTCAGCCGCCAGCTTGCCGCCGTCCATCTCCGCCGACGCCGCACCATAACGCTCCTCGAGCCCTCGCGTGTAGGCCTGGAGCAGGACGAGCGCGGCGCAGAGGAGGCGATCCTCAGACGACGCGTCAAAGGCCGCGCGGTAGGCCGCGACCGCGTCTGACAGGGCCAAGGCCCGCCCGCCGTGGGTCCCCTCCTCCTCCGGGAGCACCTCCAGCACCTCTGCATAGCTCATCGCCGCAGCCTCCGGATCGCCCCCTTCGAGCGCTTCGGCCCCGGCCGTGTAGAGCGCCTCGAGCCGCTCTCGGGTCTCCGGCGGCAGCGGACCTGCGCTCCCCCTCGCCGGGAGCGACGCGACGACCAGCGCGGCCGCGAACGCGAGCCGGCGGAGCGCTCGCGAACGAGCATGCGCGTCGCCGCGCCCACGCTCACCGCCGATCGTCCAGCCTCGCAGCACACCCGAGGATCACCCCTCGTCGGCCGCGGTGGCAAGCCTGCCCTGGACCGCAGACTGTCACGCCCCCCCCCTTCGGGCTAAGGTCGACAGGATCTCGACGATGTCCCGCGCGCTACTGACCATCGCCGCCGCGCTCTCCGGAGCTATCCTCGCATCCTGCTTCGAGGGGGACGCCCTGGTGTACGCGCCGTGCCGCAGCTCTGAGGCCTGCCGCAGCGCTGGGCTCGTCGCCTGTGTCATCCGCCCCGAGGAGAGCGACGAGCCCGGCTTTTGCGCGCCCGAGTGCGCCGATCCCTGCCCCTCGCCGCTCGACGGCGACGCCTCCGCCCGCTGCCTCGACATCGCCGGCGAGCCCCTCTGCGTGCTCGAGTGCGACGCCGAGACGACATGTCCCGAAGGTCTTGTGTGTAGCGACGTGGTCGACGGCTCCGACCAGCCGCGCAGGCTCTGCTTCCCCGAGGCCGAGGCGGCGCCGTGACCCGCTCCCGCAGCGCAGCGCTCGGCCTCCTCGTCGGCCTCCTCAGCGCCGACGCCTCGGCCGGGAACTTCGGCGCCTCCCGGGGCGTCCAGATAAACCACACGTGGCCCATCCCCCAGACCATCCCCTCGCAGTACGGCGACGCGGTCGACCTCACCAGCACCTTCGCGGCGATCGGCGCACCGGAGGCTGAGCTCGTCGAGGGGCTCGCGGTCGGCGCGGTCTTCCTCTTCGAATCGAAGGAGTCGTCGCTCACCTCGCACACGACCCTCTACGGCGCCACAGCGGACGGCTCGTTCGGCTCCAGCCTCGCCCTCGCTCCGCCGCTCCTGGCGGTCGGCGCCTCGACCTCGCAAGAGCTGAAGGTCTTCCGCTACGACGGCGCCTCCTGGCAGGACGAGGTCACCCTGACCAAGCCGGAGCTCACGCGCTTCGCCACCTCCCTCGCCCTCGACGAGACCTCGCTCGTCGTCGGCTCGCTCAACCCCCAAGACGTCGGCTGGGTCACCTCCTACCACTTCGACGGGGCCTGGGTCGAAGACCCCCCGCTCCTCGGCAAGACCGTCGGTGGCCGCTTTGGCAGGTCCCTCGCCCTCGACGGTGACCTCCTGGTGATCGGCGCACCGACCGAGCTGCTCCAAGGGAGCGTCTATTTCGCGACCCGCCAGGGCACGGTCTTCACCCTCAACCCAACGCCGCTAGAGCCGAGCATGAACCCCGAGGTGCTCACCTTCGGAGCCTCGCTCGCGCTCAGCGGTGACGGTCTCCTCGCGGTCGGCGCCCCGAACACCGACGCCGAGATGGGCGCGGTCCTCGTCTATCACCAAGACGATCCCGAAAACCCGAGCGTCTGGGCGCTCCTCGCGACCCTCCGCCCGCCGGACGGCGTCGCCCCGCGCTTCGGAAACTCGCTCGACTTCGTCGAGGGCTCGCTCCTCGTCGGCGCCCCGGGGGACGGGAGCGGTCGGGTCTATATCTATAACTCTCCAGTGAAGGCCATCGAGCCCCCCTCCCTGACCCTAAGCGACGTCTTTCAGCCGAACGGAGCCTCCTACGGGCAGCGGCTCGCGACCTCTGGACGACGGGCGCTGGTCGGCGCACCCGCCCCCCAGGGCATCACCGACGGCGACGCCCTCGGCCTTGATCTCCTCTACGCCCTGGGCAACCCCTGCGACGATGAGCTCGTCTGCGCCTCCGCTCACTGCGTCGACGGGCTCTGCTGCGACACCGTCTGTGACGGCCCCTGCGAGCGCTGTAGCGTCGACGCTGGCGGCGGGGCGAACGGCACCTGCCTGCCGCTCGTCTGCGCTATTGGGCTCGTCTGCATCGACGCGGACGACGCCTGCGGGCTAGCGCCGGAGACGACGGGCGGCGAGACCGGCGACGATCCTGGCGAGACCACCGACGCGACCACAGGTCCGAGCCCAAGCCTCGACCTCGACCCGTGGAGCGGCGGCTGCACCTGCACGGCCGGCGACGATCTGCGGGCCCCGCCCAGCCCGGCGCTAGCCCTCGCCCTGCTCGCCCTCGGGATCCGTCGTCGCCGCGCTCGACGCTGAGCGGCCCTGCGGACGTCGACAGGACGTCGTCACGGCTTCGTCACGGCCCTCGCCCGCGGCCCGGCCCGAGAAACACGACGCCTGAAAAGAGAAGACCTCGAACGCCGTAGCGCCGAGGTCCTGTATCTCTGATTTTGAGCCCGGTAGGAATCGAACCTACAACCCAGGGATTAAGAGTCCCTTGCTCTGCCAATTGAGCTACGGGCCCGTGACGGGGCGAGACTGATAACACTGCTTTCTCGCCGATGGAAGTATCTTCGGCAGAGCACGGCAGAGCGCTATCTCACAGACAGAAGGGGCGACGTTGGGCGCCGCCCCTCCCGTCTTCTCGTGCCCAGGACTCCCTAGGCTGAACTACTGCGGCAGGGTCGACTCGCACTCCGTCAGCGGACCGGTGAGCCCGCTCCAGCCCGCCGGAGCGTTGCCGGCCGGGGCCGGTCCGGTGATCAGGACCGGCGAGAGGGTCAGGTTGACCGGATCCGCCTCGAAGAGCTTCGCACCGACGTCCAGGAGGTAGAGACGAGCCGTGTCGTCGACGAAGAGCGGCCCGCCGAGCGCGTGGCTGCCCCAGGTCCCGCCCTTGCCGAGCGAGGTGCCGGTGCCGGTGTTGTAGTTGAACGAGTAGACCGTCCCGGAGTCGATCGCGAAGCCCTCGCCGTCAGTGATAAGCCCCTCCTTGTCGATCCCGGGGCCGAGGTCATCGATGTCGGCGACGCTGGCGTCTTCGAGGTCGGTGATCACCTCGTAGCCTAGGTCGCCCGAGAGGTAGTCGCCGGTGAAGCGGATCAACCGGTTGCCCGCGGCGCTCGTCAGGTCGACGCCGCTGTCCATCAGGTACACCAGCCCCTTGCAGTCGGTGTAGAGCGCCTCGATGAGCAGGGTGTCCGGGACGATCCCGAGGATCTCGACCTCGATCGAGCTCGCCTCGACCGGCGGCTCGGCGACGTAGAAGATCTGGGTCCCCTGGCCATTGAGGACCCGTGAGCCGAGCAGCGAGCCGTCCTCGAGCATCGTCAGGCCGTTGAAGCCGTCGAGGAGCGGGGTGGTGATCGTGCTCGTCACGAGCTGGACGACGGTGCCGTCGTTCTCGTCGATCTGGATGTAGTGGAGCTTGTCCTCGACCGAGTACCAGAGGTTCGGCGTGTTCCACAGCGGGTTGTCGTCCCCGCCGGTGGTCGTCCCCGTGGTGGTCCCGTCGGTGGTCGTCCCCTCCGTCGTCCCCTCCGTCGTCCCCTCTGTCGTCCCCGTGGTGGTCCCGTCGGTGGTCGTCCCCTCCGTCGCCCCCTCCGTCGTCCCCTCCGTCGTCCCCTCCGTCGTCGTCCCGACGGTCGTTGTGCTCTCCGTCGCCGTCCCCTCCGTCGCCGTCGCCGTGGTCGTCGTCGTCGTCCCGCTATCGCTGGCGCTGACGCCCCCGCTGGTGGTGCTCGTGCTCTCGCCGGCCGTCGCCGTACCGCTGCCAGACGCGGTGGTCGTCCCGCTGGTGGTCGCGGTGTCGGTCCCGGTCCCGGTATCGCTAGCCGACCCGGCGCCCCCGTCATCGCCGCTACAGGCGAGCGGCAAGAGGGCCAACGCGGCGAACCCGAGGGAGAGCTTTCTAGTACTACGCATGGACTGATTGTCCCATAGCTCGGCGCCGCGGAGCAGCGCGAGGAGTCGACATCGTGACCGCTCCGGCGACATCGATGGGTCGCCCAAGGCCGCGGCCGACGGGCCTGGCGAGCGAAGGCTCGAATCTGCCGCGGACCGCGCTCTATGACCCGCCCGCCCGCCGCTCGCCGATCGGCGCCGCTCTCGACGCCCTTCTCGACGCCCTTCGAGGGACCCTCAACGTCGCCGCGTCGCCGCGACGGCCCCTCAGAACTTACCTATCATCCACAGGAAGACGAAGTGCTGCGGCGCGGGCCCAGCGATCCGTCGACCCGCCTCGAGCGGGATGAAGAGGGCGTACCCGGGCTGGACAAAGAGCTGCTTCCACGGCCGGTAGGTGACGAAGAGGTCGACCTCATGGGCGAGGTTTCGCGAGGTGTTGTTTGGGTCCCAGCCGACGCCGACGAGCGCGTCGTTGGCCTGGCGCCAGCGCCCCGTCGGCGTGTCGAGCTGGAGGAAGTGATAGCCGAGCTCGAGGCGGACGCTGCTGTGCGGCTGGAGGTGGGCGCCGACCTCGAGGTCGCGAAGGTTCGAATGACCGACCCTGTCGGCGATCCCGTAGCGGGCATGGCGGAGGCCGAAGAAGCGATAGAACTCGCCGCTTTGCTGGTTGCCGCAGCCCTCCTCGGGACCGCCAGAGCAGGCCTGACCGCTGGCGTAGTTGTAGCGGAGGGTGAGCCCGGGCCGCAGGCGCTTCTCGGAAAAAGTGTAGTCGACGGTCGAGAAGCTCGCCCAGGCCCGGTGGCGGAGGCCGAGGTTGCGGCCCGCCTGACCGTAGGCCTCAACGTCGTAGCTGAGGCCGGGGAGCGGGGCGCCGTGCAGGCGCAGGCCGGCGTTGATGAGGTCGCGCTCGCCTCTCGGTGTGGTCGGCGAGGGACGCTCGCTGATCCCCAAAAGCAGGCCCTCGACGGTCATCGCCTCGCCGATCACGGAGGAGAGCTGAAGGTAGCTGCTGTAGGTCCCTCGACTGCGGACCTCGACCTCCAAGCTCGGGTCTCCGCTCGCGTCCGCGAGGGAGAAGGTGCGCGGCGGATCGAGGACGAGAAAGCCCGCGTCGGCGGCGAAGCGCCCCAGCCGACCCGCTGCCCGCACCGCGTCAAAGCTCTGCCCGAGCGGGTGCCAGTTGGCGTCGACAAAGAGGCGACGGCTGCCGATCTCGATCTCCTGGCGGCCGACCCGAACATAGCCGGCCCGCGCTCCACCTTCGCCGCCCAGCTCGAGGTAGCCCTGATGGAGGTCGACGTTCGCCTGGTTGGAGATCGTCTTCTCCTCAAAGCCCCACTGGCGAGCGTCCTGGAGCTCGATATAGGCGCGCAGGGGCCCGCTCTCGGCGAGCAGGCCAAGGCGCACCCGCTGGAGCACGTCGACCTGACGATCACCCGGCGCAGGGTCAAAGCCGCTGTTGAAGCGCCCCTGGCCGCGGACCCAGTACTGACCGTGAGGGGTGAAGCGCACGGCCCGAGGCCCCGCCGACCCGCCCTGCGCGAGCGCGATCGTCTGCGGCGTGGCCGACGACACGACCTCCGCCCCGCCGACAGGCGCCAAGACTGGCGCCTTCGCGCTCGCACTCTCGGTCGTGCCGGCTGCGACGCCGTCAGCAGCGCTCGTCTGACCGCGACCCGCTGCGGTCGGTCCCCCAGGCTCCCCGCGCTCGCTCGCGTCCCCTGCGACCGCCCCGGCGCTCGCCGTAGGCTCCACGCCCGACGCCGACGCCGACGCCGACGCCGACGCCGACGCCGACGCCGACGCCGCAGGCCCAGACCATAGAGCCAACCCCAGCCCGAGGCCGACAACCCGCGACCATCTACTCCGCGCTCTGACCGGTGCCCGCACCGAGCGTCGCGCCCCCATCCGCAGGTGAATCGCCGTACATGCACTCGTGGTCGTGGAACGCCCCGTCAGCGTCGGCGATGCTCCCCTCTTGGCGGGGATCCTTGGGCCGCTCATGACTGTTGATATAGGCGGCGACGTCCCAGGCCTCGCGGTCGCTGAGCGTGCCCCCCTTGCCGAGAGGCATGTTCGCCTGAATATAGCCAGCCGCGGTGTTGGTCCGGTGCATTCCAGCGCCCCAGTTGTAGGCGTTGTGGCCCCAGAGCGGAGGGAAGAGGGCATCTCCGCTCTTCAGCGTGCCCCCCTGCCCGTCATCGCCGTGGCAAAGAGCGCACTTCTCCGCGTAGACGAGCGCGCCTGCGCTCGCCGAGGGGGCGCTCTCTGGCTTAGCCAGGGCCGGATAGCCCCGCCCCGGCATCTCGCGGCCGACGGGCATCTCCGCCGCCATCCAGCGCATATAGGCCTGGAGGTCCTGGAGGATCGGATCCCCGGGCGGGGGCGCCTCGCCGGCCTTCGACGCCGACGCGTTCATCGAATAGACAAAGCATCCGCGGAGGCGATCCTCCATCGAATTGATCCGGTCATTCTTCTTTCGGTAGTCGGGGTACATCCCCCAGGCTGCCCACATCGGCGCGGAATTCGGCCGACGCCCGCCGTCGAGATGACAGTTGTCGCAGTTATGCGCGGTGCCGACATAGTCGGCGGCGTAGGTCTGGGTCTCGCGAAAGATCCGCTCACCGCGACGGACCGCGTCGCCGAAGGGGCCCTCGGGGATCGCCTCGTAGTCCGGCGGGCTCGGGACAGCGCTCTCCGTCGAGACCTCCGCCACCTCTGGAGCCTCGGGACAAGCGGCGGCAGCGGGCGGTGGGGCCTCTGCGCCGCAAGCGGCCAGAGCGAGCGACGAGAGGCTGAGCAGACCGGCGATGAGCGGGTGACTCGCCCGCGCGGCTCGCCCCCGGGGTTGGATTGAGCGGCTCATGGCTGGCTCCCTTCGGTCGGCGCGGCCGGTGCGACCGGTGCGGCCTCTGGCTGCGCTGCCGGGTCTCTGGCCGGCGTTTCTTCCGCTCTATCCTCGGCCGGTGGGTTTGGATCGAGGGTCGCGTAGTAGGCCGACACCGCCGCGATCTCCTTCGCGCTCAGCCGCTCCGCGACGGTCTTCATCAGCTCGTCGGGATCGTTTTTGCGGGTCCCGGAGCGCCATGCTTCGAGCTGCCCCTGAAGATAGAAAGCGTGCTGTCCCGCGAGGCGCGGGAAGTGCTGGCCAAAGCCCAGCCCCCCCGGCGCATGACACTGCTCGCAGGCCGGGATCTCACGGTCCCAGGCCCCACGCTCGGCGAGCCGCTGGCCGAGCGCCATCTCCTCCGGGCTCGCCGGCTGCTTGCTCGCCGGCGCGCCGAGCATCGCCGCGTAGTGCTCGCTGACAGCGTCGATCTGCGCGTCAGTGATCACCTTGCCGATCGGGTCCATCGACTCGTGGACCCGGCCACCGGCGCGGTAGTCGCGAATCTGCTTGCCGAGATAGGCAGCGTCGAGCCCTGCCAGCGCCGGCCCCTTGGTCTGGACGTTTCCCCGCCCGTTCAGCGCGTGGCATGAGGAGCAAGCGGCGATCCCCTCCGCGCCTTCAAAGGCGAGACGGGCCCCTGTGGACGGGACATCGTCGGCGAGCGCCGCCGAGGCGCCGACGAGCGCCGCGAGGGTCAGGGCGAGAGTTGCGAAGAATGGTTTCATCAGCGTCTTCCTGCTCACGTAGATCCCTAGCAAAGGCCGCGCCAAGGCCTTAGCACGTCCCGAGCGGCCCTGGTGCGGCCACCTGAGAGAAGATGGTGCGTACGGTGCAACACCCCGAGACAAGCGGTGAAACAGGGCCCTCAAGCGCGCCCCATCCCCCCTCCTTCGCTGGCCGCTCCTCTCGCGCCCAGTCTGGGCCTTCGCGGTCGAAGATGGCAAAGAACGTTGGCGGGCGCGTGCGGGCCCATCCGTGCGTGCCAGCGGAGCCCCCGGCAGCCTCGACAACGGCGAGGGCGAGAAGCTCGGCGACGACGAGCAGCTCTGCAGCGAGCCGAGCAGCCTCCGCCTCGCTCCAATTCACGGCTTGAACCGCTCGACCGCCGACGAGGCGTCGGCCCACGCGAACGGCAAGGATTGCGCCCACCACGGGCAAAGAAGGGGCCACGAAGGGGCCACAAAGGGGCCACGATCTCCGCTGCCGTGCCTCCTGAGAGCGACGAGCGACCGCCGGAGGTGGGCCCGCTGCGGGTTCTCCCGCTCGCCCGCTACACCCTGCCGATCCACGCCCTCCTCCCGCTCATCATCGCGGGGCTCGGCCGTGAGCGTGAGGTGTCGATCACGATCGCGATCGTCGTGATCCATCTCGTCGTCCCCTTCGTCCTCGCCCTCACCTACCCGCTGTGGCGCGGGCAAGGTGGGGACGTCGTGGTCCTCCTGGTTCTCAACCACATCGTCACCTTCGCGGTGGGGATCGGGCTGGTACTCCTCCTCGCGTAGGCGCTCGGCTCACGCGCGGCTAGCTCCAGACGCGCTCGAGCGCGACGACCTCAAGCGTATCTCCGGCGCTCTTGGAGATGCCCCCGAAGAGATACCAGGCGACTACAGACTCCTCGTGAGGAACGTCGAAGACTGCGACCGCCCGGTGCTCCACGGTCACGGCCCGCAGGCGCTCGACGATGTCGAGCCCGGGGCAATACGCCTCCGAGAGCGACCAAGCCCCAGGCGTGCCGCGCTCGCGAAACTCCGTCCCGCCTAGGAACATGTCGGTCTCCAGCTCCGCCCACTCCGCCTCGCGCCACCAGCCCCGCTCGGGCTGCCCGGGCACGAGCTCGCGAAACCCCGCAACGGGATCAACCTCGCCCTCCCAGTCGAAGCGACATTCAGCCGGGCGTTCAAGCGCAGCTGGGGGATATCTCCCGGTCGTTTCCGAGCACCCTTGCGAGATCCCGCGATGAACAACCCAATGGACGTGATGATGTCCTCCGAGGGGCCGAGCCCGCTCACCGAGGCGCTGCGGGGGATCTCATACGCACTTCCTGAGCAGGTGTCGTTGGACATCCCCCCCTTGAGCCTCGACCTCATCACGGCCCCGGTCGATCGGCCAAGTTTCTCGGACATCGTGCCATAGCCAGCCCGCAAGGCCGGCGCAATACTGCATTTGCGGCGTTCAGGAGTGTCCTCATCAGCGAGGTCAAGAATGGGCGCATCACCGCCGAGTGACAGACCGCCAACGCCCTTGGCTTGCCGCGGGCGCTCGGAGCCCTCCCCCGCGAATCGGCCATTCACAGGGGGCAATCCTCCCCCTTTTCTCAGACACAGTGACAACCAGGCGTGACCGTGAACATCACGGACAAAGGATACCACCATGTTTTCAAGACAAGCTCTGACCCATACAAGGATGCTCTCCATCGCGTTGACCTCCACGGTCCTCATCAGCGGGTGCGACACGACGGATTGCAGCCCGGACACGGGCCCCAGCCTAGAGGAGAGCACAGGCCCCGACCTAGAAGAGAACATGGACGTCGCACGACGTGTGTCCTTGGAGGTCGTCTTCCAGGGAGACCATGCGGACGAGTTGATCGCTCCGGACTTTGTCTATCACTCAGGCGCGACCGGGCAAGATATGAGCCGAGAAGCGACGTTGGACTTCTGGGGTGCATTCCCGGCGGCATTTCCGGACGGGGCGATCGAGTTTCATAACATGATCGCTCAGGATGACATCGTCATGTTCCAGTACACGCTTCAGGGCACCTACAGTGTCGACATCTTCCACGCAGGAGAGTCCGCGCTTGGAACGTCCGTCGTCGGCTCCGGATATGTGACGCGCCGGATTGAGAATGGCATGGTCGTGGAGGAGTGGGATCTCCCCAATATGCCATCGTTGATGGGCCAGCTGACCGCTGGTGAATAGACAGCGGCAGGCTTGGTCGTCCGGTGGCACCCGCGCGCTCAAGGGGTCTACGCTGGCCCTCGGCGAAGCACGAACACCCCCTGGCGACCGGGGCTCGACCTCTGCGAAACATCCTCGTCGCGGGGGCGCCAGGGACCACACGCGCGGCGCCTCCGGTTGCGCAAGCGAGCGGCTCTGAGCCCGTCAACCCGCAGCGCGAGCCGCGATGAGCGAGCGGCCTGGCATGGGAGCTCGCCGGAAACGACCGGGAGATATCCCCCAGCTGCGCTTGAACGCCCGGCTGAATGTCGCCTCGGAGCTGTACCCGAGCTTGTCCGCGACCTCCGCGATCGAGAAACGCGTCTGTTGAAGCCAATCTCCGGCGAGGTTCATTCGACAGAGGCTGACATACTGGGCAGGGGGGACGCCGCAGAGCTTGGTGAAATGCTCGCTGAAGACAGAGCGCGACATGCCCGCCTTTGACGCGAGTGCGGGTACCGTCCAGGGGTGGTGCGGGTGAGCGTGGATCGCGGCGATACACTGCCCGATCTCCCTATGGCGCATGGCGACAAGCCACCCTGACGAGGGGGACTCAACGGTCTCGATCCAATCTCGGATCACGGCGAGCAGCAAGACCTCCGCGAGCCGCGTGATGATCGTCTCCCCCCCTGGGCGTGCCGCGCCCGCCTCGCGCTTGAGGGGCTCAAAGAGATGCCCCAGCCACGGCCTTGAGGTGCTGCTCTGTCGGCTGACGATGATCGACCGCGGCAAGGTCTCGACAAGCGGGTGCCACGACGGCTCGAAGCTCACGCCGCCACAGATAAGGAAGCTCTTCCGCCCCGCCCCGCCGAGCGTCATGCGGCTCGCGTTCTCACCGAGCTGCGTGCGAGGGATCGACGACGCGTCGATCGTCGGTCCATCGGGCGTGTCGCAGAGGCGATGCGCCAGCCCGTGCGGCAGGAGCACCAAGTCCCCCTCACCGACGTAGATCGGAGCCATCCCCTCATGGGCGAACCAGAACCCCCCCTGCAAGACAAAGTGAAAGAGCGCGAGCGAACACGTCGGATTCTCCAACCCCCAAGGGGCCGTGAGCGTGCTCTCACAATAGAAGCTTCGAGAGAGCGAGATCCCCCGCAGCACCTCGGTGAGCGGGCTCGGCCCCTCGGAGGACATCATCACGTCCATTGGGTTGTTCATCGCGGGATCTCGCAAGGGTGCTCGGTTGGCGCCGTCTGAAACAAAGAGATGGTACCGCACAGCCTGCGGGCAGACATCCTCCCCGACCATGCTCCGGACCTGCGGACTCCGCGGACGACTAGCGGATGTCCTGGGACCAGCGAAGGCGAGCACCGCGGAGGGGCGCGCTCCTGATCGCCGCGTCCCTCCTCGCCGCCGCATCCCTCCCCGCCTGCGATCGCGCGGAGACGCCCGCCGACCCCGCCGACCTCGCCGACCTCGCCGACCTCGCCGACCTCGGCAGACCCTCCCGAAGCGCCGCTGGCGGGATGAGCCTCGCCCACGCCCGGAAGAGCCGCATTACTCCGCCTCGATGATGACCGGAACATCACCCAGCTGGAGCACTAGCTCGCCGTCCTCAACAGCCTCGATGCGGGTCGGGAAGAAGTCGAGGTACTGAGCCTCGTCCACGTTCATTCCGCTTGTACCGTCAGGCACAGCGTCCATGACCACCACACCGCTGATCCCAGGCATGGCGAGCGAGATCGTCCCACCGCCCTCTCTCCATGCCACCCAGACGTACGCCCCCTTGACGTCGAAGCGGTAGATATAGGCCCCATCACTCTGCTGGACAGCGGCGACCTCGTCATACGCGGCCAACTTCTCCGCCAACAATTGATGACTGTAGAAGCCCAGCTTTCGTACGCCATCGCCAAGGTCCTCTCCCACCCCGTCAGGGTTGTACAAGGCCTCGCCATCCACGAACGAGAACCCGTTGTAGATCAGCCCCATATTGTCAAAAAAGTCGTTATGCATCAGCTCCTTGGAGTAGGCTCGGTCCTCCAGCATGGAGTGCCAGAAGGTCCTCGCCACCCCGTTGCCGGTGAAGTGGACGTAGCGCTTCACGAGCTCCATGGCTTGCCCCTGCTCGCTCTGAGCTGGCTTGTTCGCGACATCAGAGCCCGTGTGGGTCCCGACCTCCGTAAACCAGACCTCGACGTCGCGACCCTCTAGATCCTCTCGGAGATCCGCCATGAGATCCTCCAGGGGATAGTCGCCAAGGGGGTGCACAGCATAGTCACCAACCCCCTCATACCAGTGGACATCCATGACGTCGAAGAAGGGATCTTCATCTGAGAACTCCGCGAGAATCTCAGAGTAAAAATCATAATACCCTCTCGGTATGGACGCCCCTCCAATGGCCACCTTTGCGTTCGAGCTCGCCTCTCTGATGACCTTGATCGACTCCTTCAAGAGGAACGCGTAGTTCTCCGGTGTATCCTCCCAAAAATGACCATCCACTTCATTCTCGACCTGAAAGTAGTCCACCACCGGTGAACCAGGCGCATCATCGACACCATCTCCGTCATACCGTTCCACGGCGGCTGACAGGAACTTCAGGTATCCCGCCATATCCTCGGGTAGATAGTGTATGTTACCGTGATCCTGGTGAAAGCTTGACACTGTCCAGAAGATCTGAAACCCCTCACCGACGAGTTTCTCGACGAGAAGATCTTGTTTGCTCCAGTCGTACACCCCGGGTGTTTCCTCGGTCGGGCCCCAATTCATCCCGTTCGCGCCTTCGAGGCGAATCCACTCGACTCCAGCCGTCTTTAGGTCGCTATAGTCATCCGTCTTGTGCTCGACCATCCCTTGGATTCCAAACGGTGATCCTGCTGACACATATACGGGGGCTCCGTCGGGCTCCGACGTATCTCCTGTATCCTCAGTACCTCCGGGTTCTTCAGTATCCCCAGTGCCTCCCGAGCTTCCCGAGCTCCCCGAGTCCGAGTCGCTGAGTGAGTCACCGGTCTCCGAGCTGCCGGTGTCTGAGCCTGTAGAAGTGCCAGAGTCCGTCGCCGTCGCCCCCTCACCGCTGGTGGAGGTACATGCACCCGCGAGCGCGAGATGGGCGTTTATGAGGAAGAGCGCCCGGGCCCTCGGACGAATATTCGAGATGGTGAGCATGCCCTCCGCAAGAAGCACATTGGATGCCAATTCCCCCCAAGAACCAAAGCACTGTAGTTACCGTAAGAATGCCAGCTCGCCGCAAGACGAGCATGCCGGTTTCGCCGACCCGCCTGCTGTTTCTGCAGAACCATCAATGATCGCCACGATGGCCGCGGAAGGCTTGCTCAGAACCGCGCCGGAGGACTTTGGCGCCCCCTGCGAGGAACCCTCCCAGGTACGACGACCACCGCCCAGCCTGTCCGACTTTCCCCCGACGAGCACATGTTCAGCGTGGAGTACATCGCAGAGGGCGACTTTCGAGAGAGCGTCGAGCCAGTGAGCGAGCCCGCAAAAACGTCACACCGAACACCTCTCGGGCGAGAGATCCGCGAGCACACGAGCACACGAGCACGGGGGCGGCATCAGCGCCCTCCTCCTCCCGGGCCCCCGCGTCTCCGCCCCTCGCCCGAATTCCCAGCTCCAAGGTCTTGAGCGCCCCAGGCGTCTCGCCCTCCGATGAAAGCCACCGCGCGATGGCATCATCGAAGTGGCCTTCGCCGCTTCTGGGCAAGCCCGCTAGTGGTATCCTCCTGACCGGGAGAGGCAGATCGCGTTCGTCTTGGAGTCGCACAGTATGGACAAAGAAAGACTTCTGACGGCGCGTTGGAACAACGCGCTGACCATCGCTCTCGGATTGCCGACGCTCACGCTCGGCATCGCAGGGTTCTCCAGCCCATTGATCTCCGACTTCTGGGACTTCATTGGGATGGCGATGCTGGGGGCGGTCTACTGAATCATCGTAGAGCAGCATGCTTCCATGCGGTTCGCATGGCTACGAGAGACAGAGTTCTCTGACCGAGCGTTCCCGAAGAGCGCAGGCAACACCGCGACCATGATCGCGTACAATCTGGTCTGGTGGATACCGGTGGTTCTGCCCTTCACAAAGGTCATCGACTACCACTCCGGCTTCATCGCGTTCTTCTTCGTGACAATGTTCCGCGCGCTGGCGAACGCCTACCGGATCAATGTGCTCTCACCGGCGAGAGGTTCGACCTTTCCACTTCGGACTCCGTAGGAGGAAGAGCAATGGCGCCCACGGACGCCACGACGGCAGTGGGGATGAATGGTCTTCACCCCGCTCCCGCGGCTCAGCGCGGGGCCCGGGTCCAGCGGCGCTTGTGCCACTCGAACGGCGGGAGCTGGATGCGGGCGCTCAGGCTCCCGTTCCACTCGCAGGGCACGCCCTCGGCCCCCAGCACCTCGCAGACCTCACGGGCGAGTCGCAGGCTCTCAGGCTCGTGCTCGTCGCCGCCGACGAAGGCCCCGTAGGCGAGCATGAGCCCCTCGCCCCTCACGCCGCGCTCGACGTCCTGGCGGTGGAAGAACACAGCGCCCCAGGCGTCGTCGACCTCGCCGCGGGCCTCGTGCACGTCCTCCCAGCCGTCCGACATGGTGTAGCCGGCGTCTTGCAGGGCGACGACGCCGCGAGCGCGCAGCTTCGCGAACGCAGCGTCGATGCGATCGTTGTGGGTGCGCTCGCCCCAGGTCTTCTCGCGGGCGCGCTGCTCGGTGAGCGCGCGGCCTAGCTCGGCCATGAAGGCTCCTAGCTCGGCCTCGTGCTCCGGCGGATCGAGGTCGCGCAGCTCGTCTCGCACCTGCTCCTCGAAGCGCTCGATCACGTCGTCCTCGCGCCCGTAGCCGCAGCGGGCGGCGACGTCGAGGCTCTCGCGGAGGTAGCTGCGCAGTCGGTCTTCGATGGGCATTGGGCCCCTCCTAGCATAGGCATGCCGGTCGCGTCCGCGTGAGACGAGAGCCGCGGCGGAGGCGGTCGAGGAGCCCGGGGTTCTGCGGGGTGGGCTCGCGGCCTCGCGGACTCGAACGATCGCGCGGCGCCGTCGGTCCAGGCGTACTCACAGGAGCGCTCGAGCGGCTCGGGGAGCTTCGACGCCTCGAGGAGGGCGACGCTCCGACCCTGACGGAAGAGCGGCGCCGTCTGCCAGTGCGGGTCGACCGGAGCCGGGCAGCTCTTGACGCGGGTCCGGTCGACCAAGGCGATGTAGCGCCAAGGCGAGCGCGGCCCGGGGACGCGGCTCCCTCCAGGCAGAAGCACCGCCGGGCTACGCCCGACCTCCGCACCCTCCGCCTCCGCACCCTCCGCACCCCTCTTGCCGCCGAGCAGCCCCCCCCTCGCAGACTAGACCCGATGTCTGCCGTACAGCCCAGCGTCGAGGCCGTCGCCGCGATCCCAAGGATCGCAACGCTAGAGGAAAGGAGACCATGGATCGCGCGTACTCGAGTCACCTTCAGCATCAGCTCCACCGAGGCCCTAGGCGGCCGGCAGCTCAGATCTGACGCAAGGCTTCCCGGCTGTCGAGAGAGCTTGACCATCTCCGACTCACGAGCGCCCTATGCTAGTGTCCACGGCGGTGAGCGGCCTGACGCGCGAAGACGTCCAGCGGGCGCTCGACTCTGATCGGGAGGCCCTGACACAGCTCGTCCGCGAGCTGGTCCCGGTGATCCGGGTCGAAGCCGGCGTCGCCCTCCTCCGCCGGGCTCGGCCGCGGGGCCGGGATCCGCGGCAGGACGTCGAGGACTTCAGCCAAAGCGTGCTCCTCCACCTCCTGGCCCAGGACGGCAAGCTCCTGCGCCAGTGGGATCCTGCGCGCGGGCGCTCGCTCGCGTCCTTCGTCCGGCTCATCACCCGCCAGCGAGTCTCCCGAACCCTCCAAGGCCACAAGGGCAACCCCTGGAGCGACGAGCCGACCGAGCTCCAGGACTTTGAAAAGCTCGCGCCCGAGCCGCCCCGTGAGGATCGGCTCATCGAGTCCCGTGACCAGCTCCGGGTTCTCCTGGAGCGCCTCCGCGCCCGCCTGAGCCCCCGCGGGCTCAACCTCTTCCACTCGATCTACGTCGAAGAGAGCCCGATCAGCGAGGTCGCCAAGCGCTTCGGCATGACCCGCGGGGCGCTCGACGCCTGGAATTCCCGGACCCGCAAGCTCGCCCGCGAGCTCGCCCGCGAGCTCGCCTGATGCCGCCCTCCAACTTTAAACTTTTTCCCGTGAATGATTCCGCGCTGTCGTTGCCTATGACATACGACGAGAGTTCCGATGGACGATGAGCTCCTACGCCAGCTCGGCGCCCTGGAGCGCGAGGACGAAGCCAGCCACCCCAGCGCCTGGGAGGGTGTCATCGCCGGCACGCGCTCGACCGGCGACGCCCGGGCCCTCAGCGAGGGGATCGACGACGCCGACCTCGACAGCTACGCCGCCCTCTTCACGCCGATGGGCGACGGCGAGACCGAGGCCCTGGTCGACACGCTCCAGGCGGCGCTCGCCGGCCGCGGTGAGGATGAGAACAGGTTGAGCGCTCCGGAGGACCTCCTCGCGGGGCCGCACTCCGACCACGACGGCGCCGCGGGAGAGCGCGCGCAGGCTCCTCCGACCGATCCACCCCGGCTCTTCGCCCTCGCCAAGCGCCGCCAGCCGCGAGAGGTCGGGCTCCTCTCGGAGGAGGTCTCTGACGGCGACAACGACGACGACGACGCGAACGCGGGTGATCCACACCCAGCCGCGCCGCTCTCCCTCGCTGACGCTCGCCGCTCCCGTCGCGGCTGGATCACCGCCATCACCGGGCTCGTCGCCTTCGCGGCCGCCTTCACACTCTGGCTGCGGCCCGCCGATCCACCAGGGCCCGCCGGCGCGAACACGGACCTCTCCCCCTTCTCTCTGATCGTCCGCAACGAGACGATCCGCTTCAACCGCTCTGCCACGGGCGATCCGGCGGGGAGCCCCCCCCGCTATCGCCGTGACTCACAGATCCACTGGCTGCTCAGCCCCGACGAAGCCCTCACCCAGGCCGACTCGGGCGCCCTCACGATCCACGCCTGGGCGAGCAGCGACGACGGCGATGTGCCGCTGCGCTCGCTCCGGCTCGACGACACGCTGACTGTCTCCGACAGCGGCGTGGTCGAGCTTCGCGGCACCTTCGGCGAGCTCTTCGGCCTTCCCCCAGGACGCTGGACGATCCAGCTCGCGGTCGCCGTCGGCGAGCTCCCCGAGGGGCTGGACGATGCCCGCAGGGCCGCGCGCGAGCGTCGGGCCCTCCTCCTCCCGCCGCACTCGCTCGAGGTCATCGACTAGAACGCTGGAGAGTCCGCGCGATGCCTCGGGCCGTCAACGTCCCTGGCGACCGCCCTCCCGTCCTCTCTCGCATCCTGTCGCCGACCCCGGCCCCGCGACGTGCTCTCCGCGCTCGCCGTGCGTTGACTACAGAGGGGCAGGCTTCGCCGCAGCGTCGCGGTGACGCTCGCGGATGAAGAGGAAGAGCGGCAGGGCGCTAGCCCAGGCGACGACGAAGGTCCAGACCGGGAAGAACCACCAGTGGCGGATCCGGAGGCGCCGGGCCTCGGCGACCATCCACACAACGGCGACGAGCGAGCCTATCCAAAAGTCCGCGGCGAGCGAGCCGAGCATCGCCGAGCCCTCGAAGCCGACCATGAAGAACGCCTGCGGAGTGAACGACTCGCCGACCTCGAAGGCGCGGAGGTTGAACCACCACGGGATGACCGCGCCGGCGAGCGCCGCGACAAGGTAGAAGATCTTCATCGATCGATGGGTATCACCCCGGCTTGGGATTCGGTATCCATCGTCGACCATGGCCGGATCCCCTCCGACGCTCTACCTCAACCACGCGGGATCGAGCTGGCCCAAGCCTGCGCCGGTGAAGCAGGCGGTCCAGAGCGCCCTGGAGGCCCCCGTCGACGCCTGGGCGGAGACCTTTGCCCGCCAACACCAGCGGGTCGCCGACGCCTTCGCGATCGCCGACGCGGAGCGGCTGCTGCTGACGCCGGGCTGCACGTCGGCCCTCCAGGTCGGGGTTCGGGATCATCCTTGGGCCGCGGGGGATCGGCTGGTCACGAGCGGCTGGGAGCACCACGCCCTGCTCCGACCCGCGCTCGAGCTCCGCCATCAGGGGGTCGAGCACGTGATCGTCGGCCCGGGCCAGCGCGGGGAGCTCGTCGATCTAGGGCGGCTCGAAGAGGTGCTGCGCGGGGGCCGAGTCCGGCTGGTGGCGATGTGCACGGCGACCAACGTGACAGGAGCGCTGCTCCCGATAGCGGAGGTGATCCGCCTCGCCCACACCTACGGCGCCCTCGTGCTCGTCGACGCCGCCCAGACCGCGGGCTGGCTCGACATCGACGTCGGGGCGCTCGACGTCGATCTGCTCGCCTTCGCCGGCCACAAGGGCCCGCAGGCGCCGTGGGGGATAGGCGGGCTCTACGTCGCAGAGCGGGTCGTGATGCGATCCCCGCGGCTCGCCCAGCCGACGGCGATGGTCGGCTATTGTGACGCCGGCTCGGTCGACAGGATCGCCCTCGCCGGCCTGGTCGCGGGGCTCGAGTGGCTCGCCTCGCCCCCCCGTCGCGACAGGCTCGCGCGGGCCCGGGCGGTCATCGCCCGGATCGGCGAGCTCGCGACGAGCTCGCCGCAGGTCCGCGCCCACGGCCCGGCCGCGCCTTCGGCCCGGATGCCGACGCTCGCGCTGACCTGGGCCCGGCGCAGCGCCTCCGACGTGGCCGACGCGCTGCGCCTGCGCGGAGTGATCGTCAGCGGCGGCCATCAATGCGCACCGCTGGCCCACGCGAGCCTAGGGACCCAAGGCGGCGGCGTCGTCCGGATCAGCGTCGGCCCCGAGGCGACGATGGAGCAGGCGGAGCGCGTCGGCTCGACGCTGGTGAAGCTCACAGCCCCACCATAGAAAAACCAAGAATCAAGAACCCCGCGGACCCGGGCGAGGGGCTCTGCGCACCGCGGGCGCTCGCCTCCCTCGGCGAGCGCGGTCCACCCATCACGCCCATATCGCCGCAGATGATCGCTGTCGACGCGCGCTTTCGGTAGAGTCCGAGGATGCCGAGCCGACGGAGCCTCCTCCACTTGATCGCGGCCTCCCTCGCCGCCGCTGCCTGCGGGCGCGATCGCGCCGAGCCTTCGCCGAGCGCCGGGTCCAAGCCGAACGCTTCGGCCGCCAAGCGCCGCGGTCGAGCGCCGGCGGACCTGATCGTCCGCGGACGGATCCTGACCATGGATCCCGACGCCTTCGAGGTCGAGGCAGTGGCGATAAACGGCGGCACGATCACCGCCCTGGGATCGAGCGCCCACCTGATCAACAACCTCAAGGGCGAGTCGACGCGGCTCCTCGACCTCGACGGCGGGATCGCGGTCGCCGGTCTCACCGACGCCCACGCCCACCTCATCGGCCTCGGCCGTGACCTCGAGATCGTCGACCTCCGCGGGGCGACCTCCGAGGACGAGGTCATCCGGCGACTCCGCGCGCGCGCCGAGTCGACGCCCTCTGCCGGCTGGATCCTCGGCCGCGGCTGGGATCAAAACCTCTGGCCCAAGGGACAGGGACAGGGACAGGGACAGGGACAGGGACAGGGACAGGGACAGGGACAGGGACAGGGACAGGGACAGGGACAGGGTCCCGCGAAGGCGGCGATGCCGACCCACACAGCCCTCTCCGCCGCCTTCCCGGACAGGCCGGCGTGGCTCATCCGCGTCGACGGTCACGCGGGCTGGGCCAACGAGGTCGCCCTGCGAGCGGCGGCGATCACCGCAGACACCCCCGACCCCGAGGGCGGTGAGATCCTCCGCGGCGCCGACGGGGCTGCGACAGGGGTGCTCGTCGACAACGCCATGGCCCTGATCCCGACCCCCGAGGTCAGCCCCGCCGACGTCCGCCGCCGCCTCCTCGCCGCCCAGGCCCACGCCCTCGCCCGCGGCCTCACCGGCGTCCACGAGATGGGCGTCAGCAGGACCACCGACAAAGTCTTCCGCGAGCTCGTCCGCGACGGCGAGCTGCGGATGCGGGTCCACGGCTATGCCGACTCCGATTGGCTCGCGGGGGAGCTCGGCGATCGCGACCCGGATCCGATCACCGCCGAGGCCCGCTACCTCCTCGCCGGCGTCAAGCTCTACGTCGACGGCGCCCTCGGCAGCCGCGGCGCAGCCCTCCTCGCCCCCTACAGCGATCGCCCAGGCCACAGCGGCGTGCTGATCCAGTCCCCCGAGCGCCTGCGGGAGCTCTGCGACCGCGCCCTCGCCCGCGGCTGGCAGATCGCGAGCCATGCGATCGGCGACCGGGCCAACCGCCTGATCCTCGACACCTACGCCGCCGCCCTCGCGGCGCTCCCGGGCGGGCCCAAAGCTGCGACCGATCGTCGGCTCCGGGTCGAGCACGCCCAGCTCCTCGACCCCGCCGACATCCCCCGCTTCGCCGAGCTCGGCCTTATCGCCAGCATGCAGCCGACCCACGCCACCAGCGACATGCCCTGGGCCGAAGAGCGGATCGGCACGGCCCGCCTCGCCGGCGCCTACGCCTGGCGCCGCTTCCTCGACGAGGGCGTCCATCTCGCCCTCGGCTCCGACTTTCCCGTCGAGCTGGCCTCGCCGACCCACGGCCTCTATGCAGCGATCACCCGCCAGGACGCGGAGGGAAGGCCAGCCAAGGGTTGGCTCCCCGATCAGCGCCTCGCCCTCTCCGAGGCCCTCGCCGGCTTCAGCCGCGGGGCCGCCTACGCCGCCCACCGTGACGACCACCTCGGCGTGCTCCGTCGCGGCTACCAGGCCGACCTCACCTGCTTTGCCCAGGACATCACCGAGCTCGAGCCCAAGGCCCTCCGCGAGGCGCCGATCCGGGCGACGATCATCGGCGGCGAAGTGGCCTGGGAGGCCTCTTCGTAGGCTCCGCCGGGGAGCAAGAGCTGGCCCAGGAGCGCCGAGATGAGCGCTGCGCCGCCGCCTGACCACCGACGGACGTAGCCTCGCCGGCAGAGGCGGCCACCAGCCCTACCGGGTCGTCTTCGCTCTTCGCTCTTCGCTCTCCGCTCTCCCCCGATGGAAGAAGAATCGAGCTAGGCGAGTGCCTCGCCGCGCCCGCAGACAAGCCCCGCCTCATCCTCAGGCTGCGCGGCGACAAGACGGCGATAGAGCGCCGCTGTGGCGGCCGGTCGACGCAGCGGATGGGCGAAGACCCAGAGCGTGTCCGGCGAGAAGTAGAGGCGCTGGGCGGCGTGGTTCCAGGTCCGCAAGCGCCCGGCGTAGCAGAGCGCGCTCGGGCCGAGCTCGCCGCGGAGGAGCGCCAGCAGGTCGCTGGCCCAGCACTCGATCCCAGAGGCAAACTCCGCGACCGGATCGGCGGACTCGTCCGGGACAAAGGCGCAGGCGCAGGGATCGTAGCGGAGCACCATCGCCCCCCCTTCGGCGTCGGTCCGCAGGCGCAGCGCCAGCGCAGGCCGCCGCCCCTCGACGTCCGCAGCCGTCAACGAGAGGAGCGAGCGGAAGACGGGACCGCCGTAGAGAAAGCGGGCGAAGTCCGCGAGCTCGGCTCTCAGCTCCCCCCGCTCGCCCGCGGAGGCCAGCTCGACCTCGCTGGTCGCCGGCCCGTACTCCGCGACCGCCGCGAGGTGAGGCCGATACTCACGATCGGGCCAGCGCTCCCGCGGCAGCGCGCGGACAAAGGGCTCCCCCTCGCGCAGCTCCGCCAGCTCTCCGCCGCCCATGCAGAGCGTCATCCCCGGGACAGCGGCGACAAAGCGCCGCTCCGGGACGATCGCCGCGAGCGCCCCCGCGAGCTCCTCTGAGCCGACCGGAAACACCGCGTGGTTGAGCCACGAGCGCTCCTCCGTAAAGCTCCAACCGGCGCCGCAGATCACCCCGACCGCCGGCGGCCCCCACTCGCGCTCGACCGCGGCGTAGCGGCGCAGCACCAGGCTCGCCAGGCTCGCCCGATCGCTCGCGGGGGCGGCCACCGACGCGCCCAGGCGCTGGTGCGAGGCGGACGAAAAATTATTGGCGTAGCACCAGATCCCCGGCCGCGGCGCCAGCTCGCGGAGGGCGAAGAGCATCGCTGGCGGCGGCGGGACGTCGACCGACGAGGCGAGACTGCCATCACCGTCGACGTCCCAGAGGACGAAGGGAAACACCTCCCACTCATCGCCGTGGCCACGCCCCCGATGATCGACCGCGAAGGTCCGCAGGCGCAGCCCGCCGAGCGCATGCTCCCGCCCCGGATAGAGCGGCCGGACCGAGAAGCCTAGCTCACGGAGCAGGGCACGACCGGCGTCCGACGAGGCGACCGAGAGGTAGATCGGGATCCGGCGATCGAGGCGATGGAGCGAGGGGACGTCAAAGTGATCGTCATGCTCGTGGGTGAGGATGACCGCGTCGATCGCAGGAAAGGCCTCGAGGTCGAGCTCGCGGGGGGGATAGATCGCGCCGACCAGACCGCCATGGCCGAAATGCTCGGTCAGCAGCGGGTCGACGAGGATGTTGCTGCCGCCGCCGCGGACGAGCCAGCCCTGATGCCCGAGAAAGGTCGCCTTAAACACTGTTCTGCGCCCTCTTCACGGCTCACGCCTCACGACTCACGACTCACGACTCACGACTCACGACTCACGCACTCCCGCCCTAGCTCCGGCCCACACTCGCGTGTCCGGGGCCTCCCACGGCGTACACCCGAGGCCCGACAAGAGCCCGACAAGAGCCCGACAAGAGCCCGACAAGAGCCCGACAAGAGCCCGAGAAAAGCCCCATTCGAGGGTCGACCGAGCGCGGCGCCGCGGAGGGCTTGTCGGCTCATCAGCTCCCGCCCGTCTGGTAGGGCCGCTCGTGGAACCACAGATTAAACGCCCACTTGCCGCCCCACAGCGGCGCCTTCCCCTGATGAAACCCCTTCGGGTCGCGGGTCGTCGTCCCGGGAAAACAGTTGTGAAAGATCAGCAGCCGACCGCGGCGCGCCTCGACGTCGAGCTCGAGCCGGGGAAAGCCGGTCTCGCCGCCGGGGTCGACGTCGCTCAGGTACACGAGCGCGGTGACGAGGCGCTGCCCCCCGCGTGCCGTGTAGCGCTTCCCCTTCTCGGTCGTCAGATCGTAGGCGTCGTAGTGCGGCCAGTACTCTTGACCGGCAGCGTAGTGGATCACCTGCAACGACTCGGCGTGGACGAGCGGCATGCCGACGATCTTGGCGATCCGCTCGGACATTGCGAGGATCTGCGGATCGGTGTCGTGGCGGACCCAGGTCCGGGTGTTCGAGCGGCCGGCGCTGACCCGCACCCCGTCGACCCCGCTGACCCGCGCTTGGTTCATCTTCGGCCGCGCGACGTCGACGACATGGGCGCACTCCTCCGGGCTCAAGACCGCTTCGAGCACATGGATAAGGGGCGCCTCTGAGAGCCGCTGCCCGCCGTCAAAGTCACGCTTGAGGGTGATCGTCGAGCCCATCGTCGGCCCGAGGATAGCAGGCTCTCCGCCGCCGGGGGCACACGGGGCTCTCACCACAGCCTCGTAGGCGACGGCTCGCGCCGCGACGGCGTCGACCTCACGCGGCCCCTTCGCCCGCCCCCTCGCCCTCCGTCCAGCTCATCACCTTCGACCGCCCAGCCCGCTCGGCGGTGACATGGAGGAGGAGCGGGATGATCATCAGCAAGCAGGACCCGCCCGCCAGCAAGAAGTGCCAGGTGTACCCGAGCCTCGCCGCCACGTAGCCGCTAAGCGCCGCGACCACCCCCGACGAGAGGACGTAGACGCTCGCCTGGATCGTGTACTCGGTCCCCGCCATGCCCTTGCGACAGGCGTCCATCATCAGGGTGAAGAGCGTGACCGTGACCATCCCGCCGATGAAGTGCTCGACGATGCAGAGCGTGTAGAGGAGAACCATGTCGAGCGTGCCGACGGTCGCCAGCGCATAGGCGGCGACCGCCACCGCCTGCATGAGCCCGAAGATCAAGAGCGCGCGGTAACGTCCCAGACGACCGACGAGCACCCCCCCCGCCAACGCCCCGAGGAGCCCCGCGACAAACCCAGCCGTCCCCGTCAGCCAGCCGATGGCCTCGAGGTCGAGCCCACGATCGATGAAGAAGGGCCGGAGCATCCCGGTCGCGAGGTGCTCTCCGGCCTTGTACGCGACGATCACCGCGAGCCAGCGCAGCATCCCCGGACGGCCGAGAAAGTCGACCAGGATCGCCCTCCCGAGGCGGGCCGGCGGCGTCTCCTCGGCGGCGACCGGCGGCTCGCGGTAGCGGGCGATCGGCAGGGTCGTCAGGAGGATCACCGCCGCCATCAGGACGAAGATCATCGACCAGCCGAGGCGCTCGTAGACGATCAAGAGCACACCGCCGCCGAGGATCATCCCGAGGCGATAGCCCGCCACCTGGATCCCGTTGCCGAGGCCCCGCTCGTCATGATCCAAGATCGTCACGGCGAGCCCGTCGGTGGCGATGTCCTGGGTCGACGCGACGACGTTGAGCGCGAGCACCCCGAGGAGGATCGGCGTCAGGCCCGAGCTCGGATCGATCCCCGAGAGGATGATCAGGATCACGATCGCCGCCCCCTGAAGCGGAAGGATCCAGCTCCGCCGGCGACCGAGCCGACCCGAGCCGAAGCTATCGACGACCGGCGCCCAGAGAAATTTTAGGCCCCAAGGCAGGGCCAGGAGCGACGCCAGGCCGATCTCCTCGAGCGAGACCCCCCGCTCCCGGAGCATCGCCGGCAGCGCTTGGGTGAAAAAGCCGTAGGGCAGCCCCTGCGCCAGGTAGAGCGAGGTGAGGAGCCCTAGCTTCCGGACCATGCCGGAGTCTCCCAGAGGTCGCCCCGAAGGACAACGCGCAGCTCCAATCACCCCCGGCGGACCTCTCCCGGCTCCTCCCGCCGACATCAACGAAATCCGCCACTGCGAGCTGCGCGGGCCGGCAAACGACCCGAGCCAGGGCGACCCCGACGACGTAAGGTTCGTGGTCGCTACACCGGCAAGGTCCGCTCGGGCGAGCCCGCCAGTACCTGCGTAGTTCGAGGCGGTCGAGCAGCAAACAGGACACAGGGGCGAAGGCTTCCATTCCAACAGGGTCGTGAGAAACCGTCCGGTCCTTGCGGTACGGCCTCAGCCATCCATGCCGTCACACGGTCCGCACAGGACGAGCGATCCCTTCGCCAACCCGACGTCTCTGGGTGGTCGGCTGTCGGCTGCTCCGGGCCGCGGTCGGGCCCCCTCGCGGGGCAAGTCCGTTCGACGCGCCCCCTCCTCGGGATGCGAGATTTCTCAAGAAAGACCACGAAACCCCTCGTAGCGTGCTCGTGGTCGAAGGGCAGATGTCTTCCTCAAGACGACGCTTTCTCTCGATTGGCCTTACTCTTCCTGCCCTGAGCTGGGCCTGTCGTCCCAACGGCGAGAGGGCGCAGCCTCCCCAGCCTGAGCCTACGACGAGCTCTGAGCCGGCCGGCCCCGCGCCGGTGCGCACTCTCTTGGTGCTCGGAGGGACTCGCTTTTTGGGCCCGGCGATCGTCGACGAGGCCATTGCAGCGGGGATCGAGGTCACCCTCTTCAATCGCGGCAAGTCGGATCCGGACGCCTATCCAGAGCTTGAGAAGCTCGTTGGAGATCGGGATCCCAAGGTCGGCGACGGACTCCGGGCATTGGAGGGGCGGAGCTGGGATGCGGTCATCGACACCTCGGGGTACTACCCGCGTCACGTCCGGGCTTCGGCCGAGCTTTTGGCCCCGAATGTCGGGCAGTACATCTTTATCTCGAGTGTTTCGGCCTATGCGACCCACGCCAAACCGGGGGCCTTGGAGAGCGATCCTGTAGCTCAGATCGACGATCCTACAGTTGAGGAGATGGGGCCGACGTTCGAAAACTACGGCCCTCTCAAGGCGCTCTGCGAGCAAGCGGCCGAGTCGGCGATGCCCGGGAGGGTCGCGAATGTGCGTCCTGGCTACATTGTCGGGCCCCTCGACGGCAGCGATCGTTTCACCTACTGGCCCGTGCGCATCGCCCGGGGGGGCGATGTCTTCGTCCCCGGTGCTCCCAGCGATCCGATCCAGATTATTGATGTTCGTGACCTCGGACGTTGGCTGGTAGAGCTCGCCAGCCGCCGAACAGTGGGGATCTTCAACGCGGTTGGACCGACGGAGCCATCGACCTGGGGAGCGCTCATCGATGCCTGTAAAGATGCCTCCAAGAGCGATGCACGCCTGGTCTGGGGATCGGCTGACTTTCTCGAGTCCCGCGATGAGGGAAAGAGCGAGGATGAGCTGACACCACTCCCTCTGCCGATCTGGGCGCCGCCGAGAGGAGACACCGCCGGCTTTCATCTCTACAGCAATGCCAAGGCAGTGGCGGCTGGCCTCACGACCCGGAGCTTTGAGGAGATCGCCGCCGACACGCTTGCGTGGTTCCAGTCCCTGCCGGAGGAACGGCGCGAGGCGATGCGAGCCGGGCTCTCCCCTGAAGAGGAGAGGGCTGTGCTCGACGAGTTGGCGGCTCAGAAAACGTAGAGTGCCGGGAGGTTGGTGAGTTGCCCCCGCAGACAGGAGCTGAGGATTCAGGAGTACGACCCGGGTGATGAGGGCATCAGGTCAAAGGCATTGTTTGCGAGGTCCAGCCCCGCACTCTCGCCGGCCCTCTCGTCTCCGCCAAACCTCGGGCGAGAGCCCGAGACAGCGACGTCT
>Ga0316189_10001115_pt1 | contig 26695 bp, 21 predicted proteins | sample LowCovwburrow_MG_FD_204930 | JGI IMG/M metagenome (GOLD analysis project Ga0316189, IMG submission 204930) | Coastal sediment microbial communities from Maine, United States - Lowes Cove worm burrow | ecosystem: Environmental > Aquatic > Marine > Coastal > Sediment | place: USA: Maine...
GTTTGGCGTCTTCTGCCGTTTTTGGAACAGCAATTAATGATAAACTTACAACGATTAATTTAACGACTTTGGCTCTTGAAATTGAGCCTAGCCGAAATTTTGTTTTAAGAACAAGCGGAACTTATAAAACCTTAGAATCAGCGTCGCCAACCTTTAGTTTAGATTATAACGATATAGAATCACCAACGGGAGTTTCTTCAGAAATAAAGCAATTTGAAACGGCATTATCTTTATCCTATTTTCCAGACCGAAAAATGACAGGGTTTGGGGTTGAGCGCCGTGTAGCTAATGATGGATTTGCAAGCATGTTTGCTCAGGTGACAAGAGGTGATCGCGATTTTTTTAATAGTGATTTTGATTATACTAAAGTTCAGTTTTCATATATTCAACCATGGCAACTTGGTGGTTTTGGAAGGCTAACCACTACTGTTGAGGTTGGTAAAACCTTTGGTGAAGTGCCTTTAGGCTTACTAAATGTTGTTCCCGGTAACCAATCGTACTGGTCAATTTATAATACCTTTTCACAACTTGATTTTTATGAATTTGTAACCGATACCTACACATCGTTGCATTTAGAACATAATTTCAACGGACGTATGTTTTCACGTATTCCCTTTTTGAAAAAGTACAACCTTAGAGCCATTGTTGGTATTAGAGGTGTATGGGGAGATCTATCAGATGAAAATATAGCTTTAAATACTACAGGGAATCCTGTTGAAATACCTTTAGTCGCTCCAAACGATGAGATCTATTATGAATACAGTTTTGGTGTTGGTAATATTTTTAAAATACTGCGAATCGATTTTAATTTTAGAGGAAATTATCTGGATAATCCTAATGCAAGAGATTTCGGTATCACTGGAAGTTTTGGATTTAATTTTTAGCGCTAAAATTATTCCTCTTTACATCAACGGTGTACGTTGAAATCAAATCATTGTCTATATAAAAGTGAACATCATAAAATCCAATGGTGTTAAATTGGTGCTCTAAAATCAAATGTTGCTTATTAATTGACATAGATGTTGGCTTTACTTTTGTACTGCTGAAACCATTATCAATTAAGAGGCTTATGTTTTCAGATGCGATATGTTTTTTTAATTGGTATTCAAAAGTTACTTTTTCATGCTTTTTAATAGTAGTGTGCATTGTATTTGGTGCCTCATGTAGTGATAGGTTTTGGTAAGCTTTTCCATATAGTATTGGTGAGTCTAAAAATGATTGAAAGGAAGGTGTGTTACGTTGCAATAGTGTCCATTTTTCTTGGGCTGGAAAATGGTTAACAGCAAAAAGCTCTGGATTAGGAAAGAAAAAACCATCGTTATAGGAAAATTGAAACCTGTTGGTCTTTGGATTTGGAATACCACTTGCCCAAGTTGGGTCACAGAGGTACCATTTGTCATTTAATAACACAGCATTCCAAGAATGGTTGGGAGTGTTAAGTGTTTCAATATTAATAGTACTTGTCCTGCCAAAACCATTAATGATTTCACATTTTATTTCGGCTAAAGTAGAAATTTCTTTGAGGATATAAGCATAACCAGTACAAATGGTTTTTTTGTTTTTTAAAAGGTTGCTAAAGATGGTTTTTTTTACCTTGTCGTTCCAATTCTGAAGTTTTATGGTATCAGTTTCAAACCGCTTTCTCTTTCTCAAATTCTTCGAGTAAAGGCTGTAGTCGTTTTTGATATTTGTGCAGACCCACATATATATAGCTCTAAAACGTTCAGCATCTGTTTCTAGATTAGAGGTAAGTCTATAGGCGAGTTTTGGTAAATTGTGAAGTCCTTCATCTTTGCATTCCAACGCAATACTATCTGCTTTTTTAAAATCAATATGATCAAAATCAGAAATTTGAGCATTAGATTGTAAAGCAAAGAAAAGGACTAATACATACCTTAGTGTTTTCATCGAAATGTAAAACTAGTTTCGACTTTTACGCTTCGTTTTGTAAGGTTTATTGGTGTCTACAGCACCTAACATTTCCACGAGGTCAGAATCTAGAACCACTTTTATAAAACTCGTGTCCTTCTTGATTTTGATTTCTTTGTTTTCGTAGCCTAAGAAACTAATGATTAAAATATCATTTGGTTTTAGTGCCTTTGGAAATGTGAACATGCCTTCTTCATCTGAAATGGTTCCAACATTACTGCCTTTTAAGGTGATTGCTGCTCCGAGTAATGGGCCAGTTTCATCACTAACCGTTCCTGATACAGTAAGTTCTTGGTTAGAAATTGGCTCTGAAGTGGTGTTTTTCGTTTGAGCGTGCATCGGATTTAATGCCAGTAATGCTATTACTAGTATAGCGATTAGACCTGATTTTTTCTTCGGAAATGTGAGTTGTGTTTTCATAATTATGATGTTTTTTATCAAATTTAGATCGTTTTTTGAAGCATTTCAACCCTAATTGAGGCATCGTGATGATTTTAGTGGTGAAAGCGTCGTTTTGTTTAGTCAAAGATAGTAAGATTTCAAATAGGGGTTATTTCTGGTCTACATTAGATCTAAAACGCGCTCTAAGGCCATTCCTCTGGAGCCTTTAATTAGAAACATTTGTTTATCAAATTTAAAATCTTTAAAACTGTTTTTTAAATCATCATATGATGTGAAATAGGAAATTGTTTCATGTTTTTTAGTGTTGTAAAAATTTTCACCAACTAAAATTACTTGTTCAAAATCTAAGTTATTACTGTAATCAGCAATAGATTGATGTTCTGTTTCTGCCTCTTTCCCTAATTCAAACATGTCACCTAAAATGGCAACTTTATGAGTGTTGTTTAACTGATGAAAATTTGACAAGGCTGCCTGCATACTCGTAGGATTGGCGTTATAGGCATCTAAAATTATTTGATGTCCATTTTTTTCGATGATTTGCGACCTATTATTATTAGGAATATAGTTCTCAATGGCACCAATAATATTGTCATCAGAAACTTTAAAATAGTTCCCAATGGCGATAGCAACACAAATATTATTATAGTTGTAGGCTCCTGTTAGGTGTGTTTTAATGATGTGTTCTTTATATTTGAGGTGGACGTAGGGTTGTGAGGTTAATAGTTTGGTTAGCGCGCCAAAAGGGACTAGTTTTTGGTAACTACCAGCTTGTGTAATCTGTTTGGTATCAGCGTCATTTACGAAAATTGTTTTGTGATGCGCTTTTAAATGGTCGTATAATTCTGATTTCCCTTTGATAACGGCTTCTATGCTTCCGAAACCTTCAAGGTGTGCTTTCCCGAAGTTGGTAATCAATCCATAATCTGGTAATGCAATTTTAGATAGGAAGGCTATTTCTTGTTGATGATTTGCGCCCATTTCAACGATACCGATTTCAGTATCATTTGTCATACTCAGCAATGTCAATGGTACTCCAATATGGTTATTTAGATTACCAGCAGTTGCTGTTGTTTTGTATTTTGAAGCGAGAACAACGTTGATGAGCTCTTTTGTTGTTGTTTTACCATTGCTACCGGTAAGGGATATGATGGGAATATTGAGAAATTTACGATGGTATGTTGCTAATTCTTGTAATGTGCTTAAGACATCATCAACTAAAATATAATGCTCATTTTTTTTGTATTTCTGTTCATCTATAATGGCATAAGATGCGCCTTGTTTTAAGGCTTCCTCAGTAAATTTGTTTCCGTTAAAATTTCCGCCTTTAAGCGCAAAAAACATACAGTTTTTTGTGATTTTCCTTGTGTCTGTACAAACAGAACTACACTTTAAAAAACGGTCATGAATTGTTTTTATTATCATAAAATAAAAGTAACAAAAAAGTCCTAATCATACGACTAGGACTTTCAAATTTATGTTTTAAAAACTATTTAGTTTCTCTTTTTCTGTCCTTGAGCTTTTGAACCCACTCTAGACATTGCACATCTAAATCCAATATAATCTGTAGCCATATCTTGTGGGAAATATCTACGTTGTGCTGGATCAATCCAATATGCTCTATCTCTCCATGAACCACCTTTGTAAACTCTCACTTCATCATTTATTAATGAAGTTCTGTTATTAGATGTATCATATTCTTTTATAATCGCTCCAGTTGAGTCTTTTGCTACATTATGATCAGGAGAATTATACATTTTACGAGTTGTATTAGCGTTAGCTTCTGTATCATCTTCATCAAAGCTATCAGCATATTGACGTGAAGATCTTACATCACCATCTCTAAAATTCCTGTTATCACTCTTATCAAAGTTTGTTCTTAAATATGTTTCGTTATCATCAACACCAACTTGTAAAATTTCACCAGGAAGGTTTCTAGCAACGATTTGACCATTACTTAAAGTATCATATACAATGTCATCAGTAGTTACGATTTTCACCGTTCCGTCTTCGTTGATTGCATTCTTTGTATAGACGTTACCTCTGTAGTAGTTAAAGTCATTAAATTCATCATCAACTATAGGTCTGTAAACATCAGCAACCCATTCAGCAACATTACCAGCCATGTCATAAAGCCCGTAATCATTAGGTGCATAAGACATTACTTCGGCAGTAATATCTGCTCCATCATCTGACCATCCAGCAATTCCACCGTAATCTCCTTTTCCTTGTTTAAAGTTTGCTAATTGATCACCTCTAGTTTTTCTGTTTCCTGAACGTGTGTATTGTCCATCCCAAGGATATTTTTTACGTCCTCTGTATACATTGAAGCTTCTTAATTCACTTAAACCAAGTGCTGCATATTCCCATTCTGCTTCAGTAGGAAGTCTGTAATCTGGAGATATAAGACCAGATTCTCTTCTAGCATATTTATTAATTGTGTCACCGGCAGCAGTTGTTTGCGCTCTACGTCTACCTTTTTCAGGGTTAATGATAGAATCATTACCACCATAAGTTTCAGAAGGTGCGTTAATATACGTATCAACATTAAAGTTGCTATCCGCCGTAGACGTTAAATGTGAATCTCTTTCAAGATAACCAGCATTTTGTAAATCCATTTCAGCAACTCTATCGGTTCTCCAGTTAGCGAACTCAGCAGCTTGTATCCAACTTACACCAACTACAGGGTATTCACCATAACCTGGGTGACGTAAATAATTTTCGGTCATCATTTCAGCATAACCTAAACGATTTCTCCATACTAATGTATCTGGAAGAGCACCTTTATAAATGCGTCTGAAGTTTTCTTCTTCGGGTGGATATGTTCTTTTTAACCAATCTAAGAATTCCGTATACATTTTGTTAGTGACTTCACTTTCATCCATATAAAATGACTGAATATGTTGTTGGTTTGGAGAATTGTTCCAATCATGCATTACATCATCTTGAACTTTTCCCATGGTGAAAGTACCACCTTCAATAAACACCAATCCAGGACCAGTTTCTTGTTCTTGGAATTGATCATTGTATTGAAAACCACCGTTTTTATCGTTAATTTTCCATCCTGTTGCTCTAGAAGTGTTCTTAGAAGAAGAGTTTCTGTTACAGCTAACAATTGTTAAAGAGACCACTAGGGCTAATAGTATCCTTAGGTTTAAGACGTTTTTCATATCTATACTTTTAAGTAAGCTAAATTAATTTTAGAGACGCAATATAGTAATTAAAGGTAAACTAACAATGTTTTTTACCAATTACATGCAAAAAAAATTGCATTTCATCCTCTTTTTTATACATAACAACGGACTTTTGGCCATTTTATCGATGTATTTTGTTTTTAATAACGAATGGATAAATCAATTATTGTTGTAAATTTGAATAAAAAATTGAAACCCTATACTATCATGGGTTTATAGTCGTTATTCTACTATGAAAAAATACTTACTATCATTATTTGTTATCATTTCATCTTTTGGTTTTTCACAACAAAAGCAATTTAATATTACTTGGGAAGGGTCTACAATTTTAGAGACTGAGACTTCTGAAATTGAAATCCCAAGCTTTAATAAAGAACATTTTAGTTTTTTACGAAGTAAAGGACTTCGCTTTTCTGCGCAATGGGACGAATCATCTTATATTAATGAAAATTCTGTGGAGTTAAGTCAAGTGACCTATTCAAATATAAGTGCATCAGAGCTTAAAGGTTTGCCGCTCATTACAATTCCAAGCCAACCAAAAATCACATTGTCAAATGCTATTGATAGAGACAGGGTTTTGGCTTATTTAGAAATCACACCTATAATAAAGGACAGAGGTATTTATAAGAAAATTACATCGTTTACCGTCAATTATCAGTATGGAGGTTTGGCTAATAGATCTGCTCAAAATTCAAATGACATTACCAATTCGGTGCTAAGTACGGGTTCATGGCATAAATTTTTTGTTGACAAGTCAGGCGTTTTTAAATTGAGTAAAGGATTCCTAAATTCAATTGGAGTGAATACTAATGTTGATCCAAGATCTATTAAGGTTTATGGAAATGGAGGTGCCATGCTTCCAATGCCTAATGATGAATTCTACCCTATAGACTTAACAGAAAATGCTGTGCGATTTGTAGGTGAAGAGGATGGTGTTTTTAATGATAGTGATTATATCCTATTTTATGCTGAAGGTCCTACCGAATTTAGCGAAGAAAGCAATACCAATATAAATCTGTATTCAGACAAATCATATTACTTTATAACGAGTGATGGTGGTCAGGGGAAACGGATACAAACATTAAACCAACCTACAGGAGATGCTACTATTGAAGTGGCTACTTTTCAAGATTATCAATTTTATGAAGTTGATGAAAACAACCTAGCAAAAATAGGACGTAGATGGTTTGGCGAACGTTTTGATATTGAAAACCAACAAACTTATAATTTTAGTTTTCCAAATATTGTGGCGAGTGAACCTGCAAAAATAAAAGTATTTGCGGCTGGTGTTAGCGAAAACACAAACACTAATATGCAAGTCATCGTCAACGGAAACCTAGTGAATACTATCGGCTTTTTTTTAACTGAAGATCCTATACTAGGGTATCCGAGTTCTTATCAAAATGAGATAAGTTTAGCTGCTCCAGATGTGACCGTTGATTTAGTCTTTAATAATAACGGTATTCCGTCGGCTTTTGGATATCTAGATTATATCTCTATTGAAGCTACAAGAAGTTTGATTTTTGAAGGCACCCAATTAGTTTTTAAAAATAATGAAGTAGCTCTTAGTCCGGGAATAGCGCAATACACTATAGGTAATGCGAATAATGTTCAAGAGGTTTGGGACATTACCGACAAGTATAATGTCACTTCAGTTTTAAATGGAGATCAAAGTGAAATATTCAGCTTTAAGGATGTTGCGGGCTCCAATAAGAAATATGTAACCGTAACGAATTTAAATCATTTTGAGCCATCAAGGGATGGAAATACAAGTGTGAGCAATCAAAATATTAAGGGTACTATCTTTCAAAATGCACAAGGCGATTTTGAAGATGTCGACTATATTATTGTAGCACGTAATAATTATATGGCTCAAGCCGAAAGATTGGCACAAATTAATAGAGATAAGTACTTTTTGAATGTAAAGGTGGTTAAGCTTGGTGATATATATAATGAGTTTAGTTCTGGTAATCCTGATATCTCAGCCATACGAAATATGGTAAGATATGTATATCATAATGCTAGTAGTCCATCAAATCGTATCAAATATTTATGTCTTTTAGGTGATGCTTCTTATGATTATAAAGATAGAATATCCAATAACACCAATGTAATTCCAGTATGGAACTCAATGGAAAGCTTTAGTTTGACATCGTCTTTTATCTCTGATGATTTCTATGGAATGATGGATGAAAATGAGGGCGTAATGGCACAGCAGGAACGCTTAGATATTGCTGTAGGAAGGATTTTGGCAGATACGCCTCAACGTGCAAAAGAGATGGTGGACAAAATTGAAGGCTACTACGCTGAGGAAGCATTTGGTAGTTGGAGAAATAATTTTGTAACGATTTCTGATGATGTTGACAATGCAAACTGGGAAGGTTTATTACAACAAACTACTGATGATATAGGAAATGAAGTCACAGAAGAAAAACCATTTATTAATGTCGTTAAAATTCATTCTGATGCCTTTCAGCAAGAATCAACATCTAGCGGTCAACGCTACCCAGAAGTAAACAAAGCCATTAAAGATGCGATAGAGGTGGGAGCTTTGGTTGTTAACTATTTTGGACATGGTGGTGAAGATGGCTTAGCGATAGAACGAGTTTTTACCAAAGTTGATGCTCAGGAGATTAGAAATGTATGCAAATTTAACCTCTTTGTAACCGTAACCTGTGAGTATACCAAATTTGATAATCCGCAGCGAGTCACAGCAGGTGAGTTTACCTATTGGAATAAAGAAGGAGGTTCTATTGCTTTAATCACAACAACACGACAAATTTTTGTCACAGGAGGTGTGTCATATAATGTAGTGCTTGAGAGGTATTTGTTCAGCTATGGATCTAATGAATATCCAAGTATGGCTGAAGCCTTAAGGCTCACTAAAAACGATCCAGCCTTGGCAAGTAACTCTCAAAAAACATTAGTATTTTTCATAGGTGATCCAGCAATGAAATTAGCATTTGCAAGACCAGAAGTGAGGTTGACAGCTATTAATGATATTCCTTTAACAGAGCAAAGCGAACCTTTAAAAGCCCTTGATAGAATAAAAATGTCTGGTGAAGTGTACGATACGTCTGGAAACTTTTTATCTAATTATAATGGCGTCGTAACAGCTAGTGTTTTTGACAAAGAAATTGATAGACGTACCTTAGGAAATGATAATGGTCAAGCGGTTATATTAGACTTTAAAACTCTTGGTGAAACTATTTTTAAAGGGCAAGCAACAGTAACTGAAGGTCGATTTGATTTTGAATTTGTCGTTCCAAGAGATATTGGTATTCCTGTTGGTCCAGGTAAGGTTAGTTTCTACTCAAAACAAGATAATATTTTAGATGATAAATCGGGTTATAATTTTGATCTTCTGGTTGGAGGTATCAATGAAAATGCAGAAGAAGATAACATCGGCCCAGTTATCAATTTGTTTATGAATGACGAAAACTTTGTTTCTGGCGGAATCACAAACGAGCAACCAACATTACTAGCAAAGCTTCAAGACGATAATGGAATTAATACTGCGAGCGGAATTGGGCACGATATTATAGCGATAATTGACGGAGACGAAACCAATCCTTTTGTCCTAAACGACTACTATCAAGCCAATGTTGACGATTTTCAAAATGGAAAATTAAATTATCCATTTAGAGATTTAGAACCGGGAATACATACATTGACCTTAAAAGCTTGGGATGTTTATAATAATTCGGCAACTGCAGAAATCGAGTTCAATGTCAAAGATAAAGACGAAGAACTCGTCATTAGTAACGTCCTAAATTATCCAAACCCTTTTATTGATTACACACAATTTTGGTTCAATCACAATAGTTCTGATGTTTTAGACGTTTCAGTACAGATATTTACCGTTTCAGGAAAATTAGTTCGAACGCTTAATGGTCAAACTTCTGGTGGAAGTAAAGTTACAAGCTCACTTTCTAAAGATATAGTTTGGGATGGTCGTGACGACTTTGGAGACAAAATTGGTAAAGGAGTGTATGTTTATAAATTAAAAGTACGCTCAAATAGTTTAAATAAACAAGTTGAAAAAATCGAAAAACTTGTGATACTCTAATAAAGATTTATATTTGCTTAATATATTTAGGTAGAAATGCCTTGGTATGAACAATGAATTTACACATGAAAAAACACATTTTAGCCCTTATTTTACTTGTGGTATTTAATACTATTAATGCCCAAGAAGGAGAAACAATTACATTTCCAAATCAATCTACAGTAATTACAACAGCAGTTCCATTTATGCTTATTGCGCCAGATGCAAGATCTGCAGCAATGGGAGATATGGGAGTTGCAACTTCAGTTGATGCGTATTCACAACAATGGAATGCCGCGAAATACACATTTTCTGAAGCAAAATCTGGTATCGCAGTGAGTTATACCCCTTACCTGAGTAAATTGGTGAATGATATTTCAGTTGCATACCTAACATATTTTAATAGAATTGATGACAGAAGTTCTTTCGGTTTCAGTTTTAAGTACTTTGGTTTAGGTGAAATCGAAATTCGTCCAGATGAATTTTCTGAGCCTTTAATTGAAAAGCCAAATGAATTTACTGTGGATGCATCATATTCATTACGATTAGCAGATCAATTTGCAATGTCTGTAGCTTTACGTTATTTACGTTCAGATTTAAGAATCCAAGCGGTTGACTCTAATGCAAGTGCTGCAGGTTCTTTTGGTGTAGACATTTCAGGTTTCTATCAAAGTGAAGAAGAAGCTTATAGTAGCTTTAATGGTAGAACACGTTTTGGATTCGCCATTCAAAATTTAGGACCAAAAATCAAGTATGATGATGGTGGAAGAGAAAACTTTTTGCCAACAAACTTAAGATTGGGTGGAGGTTTTGATTTTATTTTTGATGACTATAACAAATTAGCGGTAACTGCAGAAATCACAAAATTATTAGTGCCAACACCACCTTTATTTGGTTTCGTTGATACCAATGGTGATGGACTTCAAACGCCTAATGATCCCACAACACCAGAAGACGAAAACGAACCAACAATCATTACTGGCGGAAAATCTAATGACGTCGGTTTCCTTACAGGTGTTTTTCAATCGTTTGGAGATGCGCCTGGTGGATTTAGTGAAGAGCTAAAAGAATTTACTTGGGCATTAGGAGCAGAATATTTGTATCAAGAATCATTTGCTTTTAGAGCAGGTTACTTTAATGAAAGTGACGAAAAAGGAGCAAGAAAATTCTTTGCATTAGGAGCAGGATTTAAATACACAACAATAAATATTGACTTATCTTATTTGTTTTCGGCATCAAAAATTCAAAGTCCGTTAGAAAATACATTACGGTTTTCACTGACATTTAATTTTGGTGATGGAGAGTATGACGAATATTAGTAGTCATTAAATAAATCATTAAAAAAAACTATTGTCAAAAAGCAATAGTTTTTTTGTCTAATGTCATTATTTTTAGTTGGTGAAATACACTAAACCGTTTGTAATGAAAGAAATAAAAATAGAAACTACACTTTTTATTTATGACACAATAGAAGCATTACCTATTGATGTTCAGTCATTAATGAAACAAGCAGTTGATGCTAGAAAAAACGCTTATGCACCGTATTCAAATTTTCATGTAGGCGCAGCTCTACTTTTAGATAATAATGAGGTCGTCATAGGTAACAATCAAGAAAACGCATCTTATCCTTCAGGTTTATGTGCAGAAAGGACAGCAATTTATTATGCTGGTGCAAAATATCCTAATACCAAAATAGTGAGAATGGCTATTACAGCAGCCTCCCAAAATCAAGAAACAAAAACTCCAATTCCTCCTTGTGGAGCTTGCAGGCAAGCGATTGCAGAGTATGAAGTAAAGCAAGAATCTTTAATTGAAATCTATTTTATGGGAGAAACTGGGAAAGTTGCAAAATCAAATTCGTTAGCAAATCTATTGCCTTTTGTTTTTGATAAGACCGCTTTATAACGTTTTCGTAATAAATTAACGATTTTCGATTTTTTCATTACTAACTAAAGTGTTACTTTTGTTTGTGAAACTTTTTTGAATGTTTTGTTCAAATAAGTAACTGACTTGTGCCAGTTAAAAATTGGCATCAATAGCGTTAATATAATTAGCACCAACAAATGCAAAAAATCACTAAAGCAACATATCTTAAATGGTATGAAGATATGTATTTCTGGAGAAAGTTTGAAGACAAACTAGCTGCAGTATACATTCAACAAAAAGTAAGAGGATTTCTTCACTTATACAATGGTCAAGAAGCTGTATTAGCAGGCGCTTTGCATGCTATGGATTTGACTAAAGATAAGATGATTACAGCCTACCGAAATCATGTTCAACCTATAGGTATGGGAGTAGATCCCAAACGTGTCATGGCGGAATTATTTGGTAAGGCCACAGGGACGTCGCAAGGTCTTGGAGGTTCCATGCATATTTTTTCAAAGGAATTTCGCTTTTATGGAGGTCATGGTATTGTTGGTGGTCAAATTCCGTTAGGAGCAGGAATTGCTTTTGGTGATAAATACCACGATAAAGATGCTGTAACTATTTGTTGTTTTGGAGATGGAGCAGCCCGTCAAGGCTCACTTCATGAAACGTTCAATTTAGCAATGCTTTGGAATTTACCTGTAGTGTTTGTTTGTGAAAATAACGGTTATGCGATGGGAACATCCGTTGAGCGTACAGCAAATCATACTGATATCTGGAAATTAGGCCTAGGTTATGAAATGCCTTGCGGACCAGTAGACGGTATGAACCCAATTAAAGTTGCTGAGGCTTTTGACGAAGCAATTACAAGAGCAAGAAAAGGTGGAGGACCGACATTTTTAGAAGTGAAAACCTATCGTTATAGAGGTCACTCAATGTCTGATGCACAGCATTATAGAACTAAAGACGAAGTAAACGAGTACAAAAAAATAGATCCAATCACTCAGGTGAAAGATATTATTTTGGCTAAAAAATATGCGACTGAAGATGATTTAAAAGTCATTGATAAGCGTGTGAAGGCATTAGTAAGCGAATGTGAAAAATTTGCTGACGAATCACCATATCCAGAAAAGAGCGTCATGTATGATGCTGTTTATGAGCAAGAAGATTATCCATTTATACAACATAAAATATAAGCTATGGCTGAAGTAATTAATATGCCTCGTTTGAGCGATACAATGGAAGAAGGTACTGTTGCAGCTTGGTTAAAAAAAGTTGGTGACAAAATTGAAGAAGGTGATATTTTAGCTGAAATAGAAACCGATAAGGCAACAATGGAGTTCGAATCTTTCAATGAAGGTACATTATTGCATATAGGTGTTCAAGAAGGGGAAACTACAAAAGTAGATACACTTCTAGCCATTATAGGTGAAGAAGGAGAAGATATATCTGAATTTATTAATGGAAGCACTTCTGACGCTAAAGCTGAAGACGTTGAACCTAAACTTTCCGAAGGAAAAACGGAAGCCAATGACATTCAGAGTGGCAGCGAAGAATCTCAAGAACTTCCAGAAGGTGTTATCGTTGTGACTATGCCAAGATTAAGTGACACAATGGAAGAAGGAACTGTTGCAACATGGCTCAAAAAAGTTGGTGAAACTGTAGATGAAGGTGATATTCTAGCCGAAATTGAAACAGATAAGGCAACTATGGAGTTTGAATCTTTTCAATCAGGTACACTTTTACATATTGGTTTACAAGAAGGAGAATCTGCTAAAGTAGATGACCTTTTAGCTATAATTGGTCCTGCAGGAACCGAGGTTTCAGGCATTGCTAAAAGCTTTAAAGTTTCAGGCTCATCTTCTGATGAAAAAACATCAGCAAGTCCAACTCCTAAAACTGAAGCGCCAAAACAAGAAACAAAGGCTGTTGAAGTTAAAAAAGAAACTAAAAAGTCTACTGTCACATCGAGTGCGGTCGAGATGTCTAAGAACGGAAGACTATTCGTTTCACCTCTAGCTAAAAAAATGGCTGATGAAAAAGGAATCAACCTATCTCAGGTGAATGGTTCAGGTGAAAACGGACGAATCGTAAAACGTGATATCGAAAACTTTACACCTGCTGCTCAATCCGCTTCTGTAGGTAAGTTTGTGCCAACAGGTCAAGAAGATTTTGATGAGATTCCAAATTCAAACATGCGTAAAGCGATTGCTAAAAACTTAGCGAAATCTAAATTTACAGCACCACATTATTACTTAAATGTGGAGTTTGATATGGAAAATGCTATGGCGTTTAGAGTTCAATACAATTCTATTCCTGACACTAAAATTTCGTATAACGATATGATAGTGAAAGCTTGCGCGCTAGCGTTAAAGCAACATCCGCAAGTAAATTCCCAATGGTTTGATGATAGAATGCGATTAAATAACCACGTACATATTGGAGTTGCTGTGGCAGTGCCAGATGGGTTATTAGTGCCTGTTGTAAAATTTGCGAATGAGCAGAGTTTAACACAAATTGGTGCGGCCGTTAAAGACTATGCAGGAAAAGCGAGAAATAAAAAATTGAGCTTAGACGAAATGGAAGGTAGCACGTTTACGGTGTCTAATTTAGGAATGTTTGGTATTGATAGTTTTACATCTATTATTAATCAACCTAATTCAGCCATACTTTCTGTTGGAAATATTGTAGAAAAACCTGTAGTCAAAAATGGACAAATAGTCGTTGGTAATACTATGAAATTATCTTTGGCTTGTGACCATAGAACTGTAGATGGTGCAACTGGAGCACTATTTCTTCAAACACTTAAAGGTTATATTGAAAATCCTGTGACGATGTTAGTTTAATTACTTCCAAAAATCGTATGAAATTTTTTAGAAGAGTTATCCTTGTTATAGTCGTATTGTTTGTTGTCTCTTGCTCAAGTGATGATGGTAATGCACCAAATCAAAATCAAGAAGTTGTTCTTGTGTTCGGTTGGTTTGCAGATGATAGTTGTAGTGGTGATTGTGCTACAATTTATAAAATTGACAATGATATTATTTATCGAGATTTAGGTTTTAATTCTCCTGAGGGAGACATCTTTCAAGGCGATTTTCAAGTGATTCAGAATGCTAATTATGAAGATTTTGAGGGGTTGATTAGTCAATTGCCAAATGAAATATTAAGCGAACCTAACGGATACTTAGATTGTCCTGACTGTACAGATGAACTTGGAGGATTTTATATTGAATATATGGTGAATGATATCACTAAAACTTGGCGTGCAAGAAATGCTCAAGTTCCAGAATATTTTGAGAATTATAGAAGTTTGCTCGTTGATAAAATCGCAGAATTAAACAGTCTCTAATTTAAAAACTTATAATAAAACCACCTGTTTCATTTTTTGATGCAGGTTTTTTTATCTTTAATCATTATCAAAAAAACTATGAGAAACCTATTGCCTCTTATGCTTTTACTGCTTATTGTGAGTTGTAAATCAGAATCGAAACAAGAGCTAAAACCAAATTCTGAACCGATAACCATTACAAGTGATGAGATCAAGGAAATAGTCAGTTACTTAGCCTCTAATGAGTTAAAAGGCCGTCATGCAGGAAGTGAAGGTATTGAAAAAGCTGCGTCTTATATTGAATCTCAGTTTAAGTCGTTTGGTATAAAACCGTATTATGAAACCTACAGAGATCATTTTAGAATTGATAGTTTAGACATAAATGCATTTAATGTCATAGGTGTTATTGAAGGTAATGATGCTATTCTTAAAAAGGAAGCCATTATTTTGGGAGCACATTACGATCATATTGGTTTTGGAAGCGATGCTAGACGAAAAAGTAGAAAAGGTAGTATTACAGAAACCGATTCTATTGCCAATGGAGCTAATGATAATGCATCTGGTACTTCTGCAGTCGTTGCGATGTCAAGATATTTTGCTGAAACCAAGACGAACAAACGCACGATTATATTTGCTCTATTTTCTGCTGAAGAATTAGGCTTGCTAGGCTCTAAACATTTGGCGCAACGTTTAAAGTCTGAAAACCTTAACCTTTATTCTATGGTTAATTTTGAAATGATTGGAGTGCCTTTTAAAGATAGAGATTATGAAGCGTTTGTGTCAGGTTATCATTTGTCTAACATGGCAGCAAAAATGAATGAGTATGCTGGAAATAATTTGATTGGTTATTCTGAAGTGGCTAAAAAGTATACTTTGTTTAAGAAATCGGATAACTATCCATTTTACGAACAGTTTAATTTACCAAGCCAAACCATTTCATCTTGTGATTTATCAAATTATGATTATTACCATCATGGAGATGATGAAATAAGTGAACTCGATTACAAGTTTATGGCAAGCCTCATCAATAAAACCATTTCTGTAATAGAGACAATGAGTAATACACCAACTAAAGAAATCGCAATGTATGAAGAGTAAAAATATTATTATAACAGGAACAAGTCGTGGTATTGGTTTTGAGCTCGTTCATCTTTTAGCTGATCAAGGTCATAATGTATTGGCATTATCTAGAAATGCAAGACCAATAAGTAATCTACATTTTGATAATATTTCATCTTTTGTATTTGATTTATGTGAAGAAGACGATTATAAAAAGGTAGAACAATTTATTGAAAACGAATGGAAACATGTCGATGTTCTTATCAATAACGCTGGTATGTTACTCAATAAACCTTTCGCTGAAACTACATTTAAAGATTTTTCAAAAGTCTACGAAACTAACGTATTTGGTGTTGCTGAAATGACACGAATTGTATTACCATTTATGAAAGTTGATGGTCATGTCGTTACCATTAGTTCAATGGGAGGAATTCAAGGGAGTATGAAATTCCCTGGATTAGCCGCTTACAGTTCAAGTAAAGGCGCTGTGATTACACTTACAGAGTTGTTAGCAGAAGAATACAAAGAAACAGGACCGCAATTTAATGTGTTAGCTTTAGGAGCAGTGCAAACCGAAATGCTAAAAGCAGCGTTTCCTGATTTTGAAGCACCAACTACAGCTTTAGAAATGGCTCAGTACATTCAAGATTTTGCACTCAATGGAAACAAATATTATAACGGAAAAGTATTACAGGTTTCTAATTCTACACCTTAAAAATGTCAGCTTTTAAATGTGTTATTTTCGACTGTGATGGTGTTTTAGTAGATAGTGAACCTATTGGAAGCCAAGTTATGGTTGATATGGCGAATAGTTTAGGAGCTTCAATAGATTTGGATTATGCCTACAAACACTTCAAAGGAGGTTCGCTAAATAGTGGTATGCAGAAAATTTCAAAGTTGATTGACAAGGATTTGCCACAAGATTTTGAATCACAATACAGAACAAAGAGTTTTGAGCTTTTTAAAAAAGAGATCAAACCTATTGATGGTGTTTTGGAGCTCGTTAAGAGTTTAGATATGCCTTTCTGTGTTGCTTCCAGTGGACCAGAACATAAAATCAGACTCAATTTAGAGTTAACAGGGTTACTGCCTTACTTTGAAGATCATATCTTTAGTTGTTATGCTATTAAACAATGGAAGCCAAATCCAGCAGTTTTTATTTGGGCTGCTAAAACAATGGGTTTTTATCCTCATGAATGTTTAGTGATTGAAGACAGCATCACGGGTGTTAAAGCTGCTAAAAGTGGTGGATTTACAGTCTACGGCTTTGCTGCGCATGATTATAATAATGAATTAGAAAGTGAGGCAGATAAAGTGTTTGATTCAATGAAAAAATTGAAAAGTTTATTTTGAGTCTAAACTCAAAAAACGAACCTTCTTAGACATCATAGGATTACCATCCAAATTAATTTCTTTTCGTTTAATTTCTGTCAAAATAGAATCTTTAAAGCTACCAGAGGTTGTAGTGACCATGAATTCTAAAGTAAATGTTGTTAAAGAATTTGGGATGATCAATTATATTTAGTGAGTATTCTAAATTTATTTTTTTCGACTAATCGTCAATCCATCACGAATAGGAAGCACAACCGTTTCAATACGAGAGTCATTCTTTAAGAGTAAATTGAATTCTAAGACCGCTTTAGTTGATATGTCTTTCTCGTCAACTGGCTCAACTACTTTTCCGTGCCATAATACATTATCAGAAAGGATGATGCCTCCGGGGTTTAGTTTGTCGATGATGAGATGAAAGTAATTGACGTAGTTAGGTTTGTCAGCATCAATAAAAACTAAATCAAATGTTTGATCTAATTTAGGGATGATATCTAAAGCACTTCCTAAATGTTGATGAATTTGTTTTCCATAGTGAGATTTATCAAAATATTTCCGTTGAAAATCTACTAATTCTTCATTAACATCAATGGTGTGAATTTCTCCTGAGGTTTGAATACCTTCAGCTAAGCATAAGGTAGCATAACCGGTAAACGTGCCGAGTTCTAAAATAGTTTTTGGTCGTGCCAATTTCGATATCATGCTCAGCACACGACCTTGATAAGGTCCACTAAGCATAATTGGCTGCAAAACTTTTTGATAGGTTTCTCTAGTGAGTTGGTGCAATAATTCTGGTTCTTCTTGAGAATGTGCAACAATATAATCGTCTAATTTTTCGGGTAAAAAGTACATTATCCTAAAATTCTATTCACTAATTTATCTTTAGCCTTTTGGTCATCACCACAAAGCCATTGGATGACATTATCTTCCCAAATTTCATCTTTTTGCTGTTCAGTAATAATATTTCTATTTATGGCTAAGTCTAAAATTTTTCCAGGATATGAGGATTGCTTTTCACTTTCCATTTCACCTAAAGGATAAGGGTCATCTAATCCCATTAATACTTGATTAGACGTTTGGTTTTTGACTAGAAGGTCTAATGAGCCTGTGTCATGCACAAGGGTGTCAAAGAAAATATTTTTATGCCCTACAGCTTTTCGAGGGTGGCTATTTCCTTCAAATAAATCAGGTCTACCATCAAACCCTTGTATACGTCGACCTAAATTAATTTGTGCTAATTGTCCGCCATGAGCAAAACAAGTTCGCATATTTGGATATTTTTCATAATAGCCATTTAAAGTTAAAAAATGATATGCATCTGCACATTGTGCTAACATCCAAATTAAATGAAAACGCCATGATGTGTTTTGCAGTTTAATGAATTTTTCACCATCATATGGATGAATTTCCACAGCTAAATTATACTTATTGGCAAGCTCAAAAATTGGTTCATTTTCTTCATCAAAAATACAACGCCACGTTCCAATAGTATCCATATAATGCGTTGGTAAGCATAAAAGACGCATGCCAAGTTCTTCAACGCAACGCTCAATTTCCCAACAAGCACCGCGAACAAAACCAGGATGTACGACAAAGCCACACGTAAATTTACTCGGGTTTTCACGTTGGGTTTTAGCATTAAAGTCATTCTGAAAACGTAAAGCTTTCTTCATTTCTTCTAAACGCAAACCATTGCCGTATAGTTGTGACAAGTTTAAAACGACAGCGTGATCGATGTTAAAATGTTCCATCCATTCCAGCTTTTCATTTAAAAAGAAACTCGAATCTGTAACTGGACGACTCCAATCTTTTTGAAGCATAAATTTTCGGTCCTCATCTACCCAAAAGATTTCTTTGTCTTTCATAAACTGAGGGATATCCTCAGGATAAGGCAGTAAATGTGAGTGACCGTTTATTCTTAATTTTCGTTTTTCTGTCATGTGTCATACTGAACGCAATTGAAGCGTCTCATTTTTTATTTGGTATTCATGAATACTAAGCATTTTTATTGAAACAAAACCCTTTGGTAAGGCTCATTATTTTGCTTATTTAATTTTCTCAGGAGCTTGCATCACAGTATTACAATTTTTACAAGTGCGCTTGTCTTCATCACCATAATATTTATCAAAAATCACTGGCATATCTGTTTCAATATTATCCAATTTGAATTTTTTTCTATACAATTGATGATTACAATTTTCGCAATACCATTCTAAAGCATCTTTCATTTTTTTAGAACGCGGGTACTCAATTACTAAACCCACAGTATTTGCACCTCTTTGTGGCGAATGCGGTACTTTTGGAGGTAGTAAATAAATATCACCTTCTCTAATATGCACATCTTCAGGAACACCATTATTCATGATTTTCAATACCATATCACCTTCCATTTGATAGAAAAATTCAGGCGTTTCATTATAGTGGTAATCTTTTCTGCTATTGGGACCACCAACAACCATTACAATATAATCACCATCTTTCCATACGCATTTATTGCCAACAGGAGGTTTTAGTAAATGTCTATTTTCATTAATCCAAGCTTTAAAATTTAAGGGAGAAACTAATTTGCTCATGTTTTTATATTTAGGGCGTTACGTTTTTCTCATATCTACAAGGTTTTGAAAACCTTGTAGGCTCGTAAAACGTCAGGCTTTCGGTAGTCGCTCTCTACGAGGAGCTCCGACAATACCTTAATCCTTAACGCGAAATTATCCTACTAATATACAAAGACCTCACAGGTTTTAAAAACCTGTGAGGTCTAAATTTAAATTAAGTATTTACCTCTGCGGTTTTTAAAACCAGATAAGTCTTTTAAAAATGGGATTTACAGTGATTTTGTACGTCCACCATCCACAGGAAGGTTAATTCCGTTAATATAGCCTGCGCGTTCACTGGCGAGAAATGTAATGGCATCTGCAAGTTCTTCAGGTTTTGCAAAACGCTTTGCAGGTACTGCATTTTTCATAGCATTAGCAGCTTCGACTTCAGTATTTCCAGCTTTAGCTGATTTATTTTTAATGATTTCTGCTAACCGTTCTGTTCCTGTAGCTCCAGGTAATACGTTATTAACTGTAATTCCAAATTGTCCAAGTTCATTTGCTAACGTTTTACTCCAATTGGCAACAGCACCACGAATGGTATTACTTACGCCCAATCCATCTAAAGGTTGCTTTACCGAAGTTGAAATGACATTAATAATACGTCCATAGTTTTCAGATTTCATAAACGGAACAACCGCTTGTGCCAACACATGATTACATTTTAGATGTTGTGTAAATGCGTTTTCAAATTCATCTACTTCCGCAGAAAAAACAGGTCCTCCTTTTGGTCCTCCTGTATTATTTACTAAAATATGGAAGCCATGATGTTTAGAGATATAGGCGCTAACTTTTTCTTTTAATACCATCGGATTAGAAAAATCGGCAACGATATAATCGTGATTTCTATGTTGTGGTAATTCGGCAAGTGTTGCTTTTAGCTTGTCTTCATTTCTTGCAATTAGTGTGATTATGGCACCTTCTTCGGCTAATGCTAAAGCTGTTGCTCTTCCTATTCCTGCTGTGCTTCCGCAGACTAGTGCATACTTGTTGTTGAGTTCTAGATTCATAATATGTCCTGCATAGGCAGGAATCTGTTTAATGTGATTCTGAAACAAGTTCAGATTGACTTATGATTAATATTTTTGTTCCAATTTATGAGATTGCCATGACATTACATTCCTCGTAATGACATGTCAATACTTAATACAAACATTCTTAGCCTCCGTAAAAAAGCGTAAGGCTTCAAAGCCACCTTCGCGGCCAACACCTGAATCTTTTACACCACCAAAAGGGGTTCTTAAATCACGCATCATCCAGGTGTTCACCCAAACAATTCCTGCTTGTAATTGGTTGCTCATTCGCATGGTGCGTTTTAAATCGTTAGTCCAAAGCGTTGCTGAAAGCCCGTATTTTACTTTATTTGCCATTTGTAGCACGTCATCTTCTGTATTAAATGACATGATGGTGACTACTGGACCAAAAATTTCTTCTTGGTTGACTCTGCATTCATCTGTTGGTACTTCAATTACTGTCGGTTCTAAATAGTAACCGTTTTCATAACCTTTGACACTAACCTCATTTCCACCGCAGAGAACAGTGCCGTTTTCGTCTTTTGCAATTTGGATATATTCTTTTACTTTTTCTAGATGTGGTTTAGATACTAAAGCTCCAATATTGGTATCGCTATCCGATGGATGACCAACTTTGAGTGCTTTTACTTTCGCTACAAAATCGGTTTTGAATGTGTCATAAATTGATGCTTCCACGAAAATCCGACTTCCACAAAGACAAATTTGTCCTTGGTTAGCAAATGATGAGCGAACTGTTGTGTTAAGCATATCGTCATAATCGCAATCTGCAAATATGATATTTGGGTTTTTACCGCCCAGTTCAAGTGATAGTTTTTTAAACATTGGTGCAGCGACTTTCGCAATATGTGCACCTGTTGCTGTTCCTCCTGTAAAAGAAATGGCCTTAATATCTGGATGTTCAACAATGGCCTGACCAGTTGAGCCTCCAAGACCATGAACGATATTTAATACACCTTTTGGTAAGCCAGCCTCATTACAAATCTCGCCGAGAAGGTATGCTGTCATTGGTGTGACTTCGCTAGGTTTGGCGATTACACAATTACCCGCTGCCAATGCCGGAGCGATTTTCCAAGAGAATAAATAGAGTGGAAGGTTCCAAGGTGAAATGCAACCGACGACTCCAATAGGTTGGCGTAAGGTGTAATTTATGGCTTGTTGTCCAACGCTTTCATGACTTTCACTAGAAAACTGAGTTATCGCATTTCCGAAGAATCGAAAATTGCTCGCTGCTCTTGGTATATCGATTTCTTTTGCCAAAGACACAGGTTTGCCGTTGTCTTTGCTTTCGGCTTCTGCAAAACGTTGCAAGTTGGTTTCTAGTAGTTCTGAAATTTTAATTAAAATCCTACTGCGTTCTTCTAAAGTTGTTTGAGACCAGCTAGGAAATGCGGATTTTGCTGCGATATAGGCGTTTTCAACATCTTCTTTTGATGAGTTAGGAATTTGTCCGTAGATGTCTCCATTAGACGGATTATAGTTATCAATCCAATTGTTTTGAATTGGATCATGAAAGTTCCCGTTAATATAGTTTTGGATGTTCATTGTTAAACTATTGATTCGAGCTTACAAGTTAAAAGTTATTTGGTTGAAATTCTAGTTTTGTTTTTAATTTTATTGATAAAGAATTTAATCCTTAACTATTCTTCAGAAGTTGCTTTAAGTATTTGACGTATTAATTGTTTTGCCTCCACAAACTGCTCCTTAGCTTCATGTAGGACAAATAATTTATCATCAATATGGTTTTCAAATTCAGGGTTTTTTAAAAGCAATAGATTATCTATGGGTAATTGAGATCGCTCGTAATTAAAAGTTTCTCCAGTTATGTCCACATTCCTAAGTGATCCCTTAACTTTTAAAAAATTAATGATGTCCATACTTGTCTTTTCCATTTGCGCTTCTGTTTCTTTCATTTGATTGAAATGACGCGTCCATTGGAATAATAATTTTTTCAGTTTAGGGCTTTTTAATTTTGATAATCCTCCAGAGTTTTTGAGATCATTTAAAACAAATTCACTTGGCTTCCAAGATGGACTTGTTATAATGCTACCAATGATACTGTCTAAATTTTTAGTGTTAACTTGACTGTTTTCTTGTTTAAACATTGAAAAAAGTCGTTCCATAGTACCCATTGTTCTCAATAGGTTTGTGTTAATCGTATCTAAGTCTTTTAAATTGTCCTGAAACTCTTCATTAAGGTTTGAAAGTGTGATGTTTTCTTGAATGCCTTCTAATCATGTTTCATTCCAATTGTTAATTTGAAGCGCAATCAGAATACCAATAACCACAAGTATGATTTCACCAATGGCATATTTAAAGTACTTACCTGTTTTGTTTTCCATAATTTGGTTTTGACGGATTTTTCTGAAGAATTTAATCATTATGTTGGGTTTTAATAACCTCTAAATGTCCATCAAGACCAGTCATTTCCCAATGTCCTAGAGAAATAGGTATATTGCCAATACTATTTAATTGGTCAAAAAAGTTTTTGACTTTAAAGACTTTACCTTCCAATTCTTGCTGTTGTGCATAATCGGCTAGAGCACTTTCTAATAAATACTTGCCGGTGATATAACTTGTACCATAACCTGGTTGTCGTAAATACAGATGTTGCTCAAAAATAAGCAGTTCCTTTTCGGTTTTCATCCAGCCTCTAGGTGTGTATTCGCTATGAATCCCTCCAGCCTCCTCCATAGTCATGGTATTGGCATGGGCATACAACGACCCTAATCCTCTTGCAGCCCGTTGTGCAATCATAATGTATACAATTTCTTTTGTTCTTGGACTATCATCATACAAACCTGCCTGCATAAATAGTTCTTCAACAGCCGTAGCCGTACCTTCATTTCTAGAATCAAAAATATTATAGAGAAGCGGACTTCTTCTAATCTCACTTGAGTGCGGCTCATGATTCATTCGCGCCAATTCAAACCAGTGGTAAAAGTGAGAGTACAAAGGTCTTGGGTCGTAATGTTCACCAATAAGAAAAAAATTGCGCTCGTCTTTAGGGACATAGTTTCCTAAATGTTGACGCAACGCTAAATCAAAATAGGGTTTTACAGTGACAATATCTTGTTGATCTAAAAAATCAATTAAGCTTTTAGCCGCTTCATCAGCCATTTTATCGTACACTTCGGGTGAGCCTGCGTCCTGAAGTTCTGGTAAGTTTCTATTTCGGTGTTCTTCAAGTTTTAAAGCTGTCCAAGCGCGTGCCAATTCGCGTTTTAAAATCATCACTTCGTCTTCCCAAGTTAAGGGGACGACATGTACATTTTGTAAATACCAGGTATAATTATCTTTACCAATTCCCGACGGACCTTTTTTAGTTTGGGCTTCTGTCTCTAGCCAAATCACAAAATCATTAGTAGAGGTAATGGCGGCATCAATGACTTCTAATATTTCAGAATCCTCCATAAGTTCTGGTTTTGACTTTAAATCCTTCAGTACTTCACTTTGTGTTTTTATATCACGTATGCCTGTAATCCATAGATCTTTAGCATCACCCGTTAAGTTTAGCTTGGCTTGTTTGTATAAAGGTGTAATGACCTGTAAATCATTTAGGAGATCCTTACGTTGATCTAAGGATAGGGGAAAGGAGTAGGTCCATAACTCAGTGGTGGCATGATTGGTAGGGCCTTCATGCGCAGGTACATCGCTTTTGTAAGTCCAAACATTTTTATAAAAAGCGGGATCTCGTACCCAAGGTTTTAAAATATGGTGGTTAAAATCGTAGCCATTCATTTCGGCCCAAACGATCATCCAATCTACCTTGTTTTCCGTTGTCCAATTTGAAGTGTCGATTGCTTTTAGCTGCTGTTGCAGTTGTTTAAATTTTGGCCAACGGTTCTCAAAAGTTGCTTTAGTATAATCTGGTACACCATCTTTTAATGGTGGCTTTTCAAAAGTGCGCCAGTCGTTAAATAGTGTGACTAAGTCCTCGTAGTTATTGGTTTTTATAATTTGAGATGATTTTTCTTGAATTGGATCTGATTTTTCAAAAGTGTTACAGCTCATCGCTATTAAACTGAAAACAAAACTTACTAATAAGTATTTCATGGGTTCGTTATGTATTTCTATTATATTATTTCGTTCTGATGAGCTTATGTAATTATTCCTTGAGGTTTTTTATTCCTTAATAATTAACGCTGGAAGCTTAAGTGCAGCATAGGATTCGTTAAAGACTTTCATCTCATTTACAACAATTTCATCGTGTTCTTTTTTGTAGACGGCCCAATCCTTCAATAAATCAGCTAAACGTTGTTTAGCACCAGAAGTAACTTTAGGATCAGCTACATCTATGTAACCTGCTAAGTTGAGTAATTGCGAACTTAGTTTATTGTTGAAGTTAATAACATCCTGAAATGTCTTTTGTTTTGACTGTATTAAATTTTCTTCCCAAGCAGAAATTCGCTTTTGAAGTGCTTTACCTTCTTCTAATAAGGTCTCCGCTTTATCGTTGTCTTTTAGTAGCTTTTCATAATGTTGAATTTGTTGTTTGGCCGAGCGCATATTGTTAACAGCATCGTGGATAGATTTAACTGTCGTATTTATAGTAGTCAGCAGTTTTTGCTGTTCGGCATAATCTGCAGCAGTAGCCTCTATGTGAGGATTAGGTAAAACGTTTACTTCTGCTTTTGAAACTTTATCGTTTAAAGTTAATTGTAAAGTATAGGTTCCAGGCGCTATCGTGTAACCTCCTAGATTTCCAAACAGAAAAACCTTGTCAATAGATGGTAAACCATTGGTTCCAAAATCCCAAACAAAACGATTATATCCTTCTTTTGTTGGCAGTATCTGAGGTGGTGGAGGTCCTCCAGGCCAAGATTTGAAATTTTCTGGTTTTTTACTGGTATAGTTTCTTATGGATTTACCATTTTGAAGAATGTCTAATTTTAATTCTAAACTGTCTATGGGTTGAGGCAGATAATAATCAATGATAACACCAGATTTTGGGTTTTCGCCTTGTCCAATGGCTTTTGAGTTGCCTCCCATAAATAGATAGGTGTCTTTTGGTTTGTAGATTTGAAAATCATCTGCTTTTGAACGTTGTTGCAATGAACCTAAATCATCTAATATCCAGAAGCCTCTTCCAGATGTGGCTGCAACCAAATCATTGTCTTGTATTACTAAGTCGTTAATTGGAGTGATAGGTAAATTTAGTTGTAAAGCCTGCCAATCTTTTCCATCATTGGTAGACACGTAGAGCCCAGCTTCTGTGCCAGCATACAATAAGCCTTGCTTTTGTTTGTCTGCTCGAACGACTCTAGCAAAACCATTTGGGTCGTCCAAACCGTTTACTATTTTTACCCAAGACGCTCCGTAGTTATTTGTTTTAAAAACATACGATGATAAGTCCATAGATTTGTAGCGCATTATAACGATATAAGCTGTTGAAGGATTGTGCTCAGAAATATCAATACTGTTTATGATTCCATCAGGTATATTTTTTGGTGTTATGTCTTGCCATGTTTGTCCACCATTTTTTGTGACATGTAATAAGCCATCATCAGTCCCTGCATAGAGCACTCCTTTTTCATGTTGTGATTCTACTAAGGCTGTAATGGTATTGTAGTTTTCTCCACCAGCAGCTTCATTCGTAAAAGGCCCTCCACCAGAACCATGCTTTTTAATTTCATTTTTAGTGAGGTCTGGACTTACGATGGTCCAGTTTATACCGCCATCTGTAGTTTTAAAGACCACATTACCTGCATGGTAAATTGTATTTCTATCATGAGGAGAGCTAATAATTGGTGCATTCCAATTATAACGGTATTTAGAATCCTTTGGTGCTATACCTAAGCCTAATTCTGGATATTGTTTAATCAATTTTTGTTCTTTTGTAGTCTTCGTCCATTTGCTAATATTACCTTGATATGTTCCGCCAAATACTGTTGTGGGATTATCTGGATCAAAGG
>Ga0316189_10001116_pt1 | contig 26685 bp, 27 predicted proteins | sample LowCovwburrow_MG_FD_204930 | JGI IMG/M metagenome (GOLD analysis project Ga0316189, IMG submission 204930) | Coastal sediment microbial communities from Maine, United States - Lowes Cove worm burrow | ecosystem: Environmental > Aquatic > Marine > Coastal > Sediment | place: USA: Maine...
GAAGAAATAGCCTAGTAGTACGATTCGTGTTTAATCTATCTTGAATATATAAGCTCCCTTTTCACCAGTATAGTGAAAAGGGAGTTTTTTGTGGGAACAAGTCTTTTTCCAGTGATTTACATAACTGTAGTAATTGCTGCCATCCGCAATTATTTTTTTAGGTTGTAAATGGGTTATGAGTCGTTCAAGATTAATTTTTGGGGATTGTGTCAAAATTAAGTAATCAACACTTTTTGGTTTAAAATCATGGACCCCACAGCTATCGATTAGCACTACATTTTGATCATTGAATTTGTAGGAGTTCCTAATGGGTTGGTAATTCAATTTTTCCACCCGTTCATGTATTAGAAATGAAGTTGCAAAGTTTTTTGTTGCGCTACTGTCATTGGTAAATACGCTTAGTTCGTTTCCTTTTTGATGTGCCAGAATAGAATTCTTGGTTTGGTGTACCAACAACAATTGTTCTTTTTCATAAGTGTTTTGTTGATTGTATAGGGACCAGAGTTGCAAGCCAATGAAACAGATTAGAAATATCAATGTTCTTTTAAAAGTGTTCTTAGTCAGTATCCAAATCATTGAAATCAATAAACAATAGGATAACACTAACTGAACAGAATCAAAAGGGATGTTCTTAAATATAAATGCTTCTTGTTGTGCAACCCATTTAATAACTGAATTCATTATGCTAATGATTGAATTATAGAGTTCTATAAGCGAATTTGGTGCACTATTCAATAATATCAATGCGATTACGATAATGCCCAAGCCCAATATCAATCCTAAAAAAGGAATAATGAGTAGGTTAGAAATAAAGAAGAGCCCAGGAAATTGATGAAAATAGTATAAACTTATGGGTAGTACTCCAACCTGCGCAGCAATACTTACTGAGAGTAATTGCCAAACTTGTCTGAGCAACCAATTTTTGGGATACCAGAATTTCTGCAAAATAGGGTAGACCCAAACAATTGCAAACACCGCGGCATAACTCATTTGAAACCCAACATTGAACAAAAGCATGGGGTCAAAGACCAAGAGAATAAAGAACATTGATAATGCCAGTATATTGAAAGTGTTGCTTGGTCTATTTAAATATATGGCATAGGCTACAAAAGAGAACATGGTTACCGCTCGGACCACAGATGTAGTTAGAGCAAAAAGGTAACTAAGAATTACTGGTATAACATCACTTATATGGTAAGTCTAATAGAATACAAATTATTGGAATAAAATATTTCAGTACCTTGTTAAAGTAACCGCCAACCACTACTATTCATGATCAACTTCTTTCGTAAAATCCGCAGAAAACTGGCTGACGATAACAAGCCTTTAAAATACATGAGGTATGCCATTGGGGAAATCGTTCTTGTTGTTATAGGAATACTCATTGCGCTCCAAGTAAATAATTGGAATGAACAACGGAAAAACGAAAAGCAGTTTAAAGTCACTTTAGATCACCTTTACACATCTATTAAGGTAGATCTAAATATAGTTTACTATTACCAAAATACTATAAAGGATCAAATTGTCATGATTGATGAGATTTTCGAGAATTCAGACAGTATTGAATCTCAATTATTAATAAATATGCTCAATTATATTGAAACTGATCCTAACCCTTATAGCGCGGAAACATCGTTTCATTTGTCTAATCTAAGATTTGATCCCAGTAATAAAATTCAAAACAATATTGCTAAAAGAATTACCACTTTTTTAAAAAATGAATGGTGGAACGAATATTTTGCAAGTAGCAATAAAGCGAGAGAAAATTACATTGAACCAATATTAAAAGATTCAGACATCCTAATTATTCCAACCTCATTTGGATTTGGTCCTTCAAGCAACAATCCATTATATACGCATAATTTCAGTAAAAAAGATATTGAAGATGTAAGGAGTTTAATTGATTCAAGAAAATTTCAAAATGCCCTTACCACCTTAAAGCTGAACAAAACTTATCTTGCAAATAGTATTATAACTTTTATTGAAGACAGAAAATCCATACTAAGTGATATTAAAAAATATTACCCTGACGTACAATTGCTTTTTGAAAATATTGGCATTGTCGGTAGTGCATTAGAATCAGGATGGTTTAAGTCTGTCCCCATGACTCTTATTGATAAAAAGGAAGTAATCTGGGAAATAAAAATTCAACTTAGTAAAGGCCGATTCAAGTTCAGGGCTAATGAAAGTTGGACACAAAATTGGGGCGAAGATTCTTATTCCCCAGGAAGTCTTCAAATGAATGGTAAGGATATTCAAGTAGAGGAAGGTTTTTATCATATCAGGATCAATTTAAGTAATAACGAGTATTTTGTTAAAAGGCTTTAGAAAAGTGTTGATGATTAATTTTTTGCGCAGAATACGACAGCGTTTATGCCGGCGATGAAGTTACCGGGGCATCCGGGTCATTGAAATAACCTCCTGGGCTAGGGTTCATACTGGCCACCAACATAAAACTACTGGGATAGGTCACCGTAAAACGGGCCCTAGAAATGGTGACTTCCCGATCTTCCAAGGGTTGCTACATTACTTCCAAAACACCACGTTTAAATTCGGGCAGTTCATCCAAGAACAACACCCCGTTATGCGAAAGTGATATTTCCTCGGGTTGTGGGTAGGCACCACCGCCGACCAAAACGACATCTGTGATTCTATCTAATGTGGAGGTCTCTAAAAATATAGTTCCCAAGCTACTTAACTGCCTAATTAATAATTCATTATCTTGTTAAGGCAACCACCAATCACTACTTCACATGATCAACTTCTTTAGGAAAATCCGTAGAAAACTCGCTGACGATAACAAGCCTTTGAAATACATGAGGTATGCTATTGGTGAGATAGTACTTGTGGTTATTGGAATATTGATAGCGTTGAGTATAAATAATTGGAATGAAGGCAGAAAGGCTCGTAAAAGTGAAAACCAAATACTCATTAGTTTAGCAGAGGATTTCAATTCAAATTTAAAATCTTTGGAAAATTCCATGGAAAATATTTCTGCACTAATTGAAACATATAGTTTGGTTTTGGAATATGCTGGTCAAATAGACAATGGCTTAACGAAATCTATGGAAAAGGATATCTTGAATACGGGTTTTATAAAGACCAGAATTGTTAATGGCGCCTTAACTTCTGTACTTGGTTCTACCCAATTAGAATTAATTGCCAATGATTCTCTTAAAAAACTACTTACGGCTTAACCTTCTCATATGAAAGACTTCAAAGAGCAAGAAAGTGACTTAATAGAATATGTTCTTGACACTCAAAGGCCCATTTTAAGATCTTACGTAACATTATCTGATTTTTTAAATGAGCCAAGATTTAATGAATTTAAGAAAAATGTCGTGAAATCAGATTATGAAGGTCTCTTAAAAAATCAGAAATACCTTAATATAGTTATCGGAATCAGGGTAGTTAATATGAATTTGTTGAATCGGTGTACGGAGTTTCATAGGTATACAAAGGAAATAAAATTAATCCTTGAAAAGGAAATCTCGAATTAGAAATCACCAACACACATTTCATCTGTCATGGTATAGTGCGGACAGTTTCACCATGAAAAACGCGAGTGAAAAAATCATTGTCACGTCATCGTTTTTGAAAGTCCTTCAAAACGAAGATTTTGTGGGACAAGGGCTTTTACTTTATTCCGTTCGAATATCTGACCATTTTACAGCACTTCCCACGGATGTGGAAAGACCTAAACGGTAACTAAAATTTCATGATTCAAATGGGTTCAAAGAATAAAATTTATCATCGATATAAAATCCCCAATTATGAGGGTGTTCGTTTTTTTTGGATTTTAAGGTTACAAGTACTTATTCTGTACAATTCGTAAAGTTCGGTTTGGGAAGTACCCATTGTGGGGTGTTTTCACTAAATAATTCACAATAAGTCACGTTGGTTACATTCCATCCACTTAGGTCCTGGTTGAATTGTGAAAATCTGAACATTTCCCACATCGTTGTAACACTACTCACATCCCAGCTACTGATGTCTTGATTGAATGGTGAGGATGCAAACATACTCGCCATAACCTCAACATTACTAACATCCCATGAACTGATATCTTGGTTAAATGGAGAATTATGAAACATATAAGCCATATCAGTAACATTGCGCACATCCCAGGCACTGATATCCTGGTTGAATTCGGAATATTCAAACATTCTTCTCAAGTCAATAACTTTGCTTACATCCCAGGCACTGATATCCTGGTTGAATGCTGATTCCCTAAACATCCCGCGCATATCCGTAACATCACCCACATCCCAGGCACTAATATCCCGGTTGAATGCGGAATTTTCAAACATTTTTCTCATATCAATAACTTTGCTTACATCCCAGGCGCTGATATCATTATTAAACGAAGAACCTTCAAACATCGCGACCATATCGGTAACATCGCCAACATCCCAGGCACTGATATCCTGGTTGAATTCTGAAAATGCAAACAAACTCCTCATATTAGTAACCTTACTTACATCCCAATCTCCTATGGGTTGGTTGAATTGCGAAAACCAAAACATACCATTCATATCCGTAACATTGCTCACATCCCAGGAACCAATATCCTGGTTGAAATCAGTTGCATCAAATAAAAGACTCATATCCGTAACCTTGCTAGTACACACCTTCGTGACGTCAGCACCCCGACTGACCATTTCCCGTAACATGGTCTCATCAACGACAGTATATGTAATCCCATTAATTTCAAAGGTGTCTCCAACAGCGCCCAAATCATCACATTTTACAGTAATCCCGTTGGATGCCAGGTAGATAGGGTCCCTATCGGAATCTTTGGAACAACCTATAACTAGAAGGGTTATTATCAGGAATAAATTTCGGAATGAATTCATAACTACTTTTTAATCTAAGTTATGGAGAAAAGATAAGGTTATTCCACCTATCCATATTAAAAAATGATTTTCATCACCTTATAAATAAAGCTTGTAATTTACTTGTATTGATTTAATTCATAGAAGATTTCACCGCACTTCCCTCAGATGCAGATAATCCGGCCAAAAATGCAAAACCCCAAAGCAGCAAAACTATTGCGACAAGTTTAAAGGTTTTGCCATTTGGTAAAAGCTCCATGGGTCTCAGCATAAATTCTAGAAATAACAGAAGTATACCTATATGTAAGCCTGAAACAGCCAAGATATGCACTGCTCCAGCATTTTTATAATCAGTATAAGTTTCCTTGGAAATAGTATCACGCTGTCCTAAGAACAAGGCTTGGATGATACCTAATTCGGCATTCCCGAAATTTGCTTGTTCAAGTTTGGTGATGATATTTTGGCGCAATGATGCGGCATAACCCTTAAATGTTCTTGAAGAATTTTCAAGAACAATATGGTTATTTGCATTCAAATTCAATTGATGGTAAATCCCTTGTATTTCAAGATAGTTCTTGTAATTGAATTGATATGGATTCAAAGGTGATTTAATTTCATCTTTGGGAGCAAACACAATAAGTTCATCATCGACCCCTAATTTTTAAAACGTCGAATCGATTGCCCGATTGAGAATTATTTTTCCTGAAGCTTTATAAGAATTGTATTCCGCTACTTCTGCAAAATAACGTTCGGAAAAGGAGTTGGATTTTAAAACCTCAGTGACCTTTATCTTCCAGCTTTCTTGTTGGTTAGGTAAAATATTTGAATAATGGGCATCGGTATTTTTTGGTTGTGCCATGGCAACAATGAGAATGCCAAGCACTATGGTTGTGAACGCGGCAATTATCCCAAAAGATATACCGATGGTCTCTTTTTCTTTAAACAAGAGCAAGCCTAGAACCGAAAGAAAAACCAAGGTAAGTAGTATGGGAAATTCTATTCCTATATCAAAAAAATAGCCAATTAAAATACCCAACACTAATAGAAATGTCAATTTTATTGGAATGAATTTTAGCAAATTCATTTAAAGAATCCTTGTTGCTTTTACAAAGGCATAATTCCAATAACCTTCCCGTAGCGATGAAACGATAACCCCTCTTGAAGTTGAAGCATGGATAAATTTGATTTCATCATTTTTGACAGTAACAACCAAACCTACATGGTTTATTTTTTTGCCTTTTCGAGTAGTTTTGAAGAACAATAAATCTCCTTTTTCAACCTGATTTACTCGAATGCGTTTACCTTCATTCGCCATTTTATTGGAAACTCGTGGGATAGCAACATCATGCTTTTTGAAAGAAACATATAGGAGCCCTGAACAATCCATCCCCTTGTTGGTAGTGCCGCCGTATTTGTATCGAACGCCTGAATAGGTAAGGGCCGTATTAATGATGTCATTGGCTTTGGAAGAATGTGAAACAGATATTGGTACTTCTACCGCTGCACTGTCAACTTCAGTTACTCTATTTTCTGAGGAAGCCCCAACTGAAATTTTGCGCTCCTTGTTATAGGTGGTTTTCTTTTTAACAACACAGCTGCCAAAAAAAAGTAGTAATAATAAAAATGGGAGTATTCTTTTCATCCAAAGAATGTTAGTTGTCCTTGGATATCAAAATTAAGCATTTTCTACAATTAGGCCGGCCGCCTTCTCACTTGCACCTTTTCCGCCTAGCTTTTGTTCTAGAAGACCATAGGCTTTCAATTGCTTATCACGACCTATACCATCAAGTATTTTGGCAAGTTCTTTTCTTATATTTTTTGTACTGAGTTCACTTTGAATAAGTTCTTTCACAACCTCCTGATCCATGATTAAATTCACCAATGAAATAAACTTTAAGGTTATAATGCGCTTGGCGATTTGATAAGAAAACCAATTAGCCTTGTAACAAACAACTTGTGGAACTTTGAATAATGCTGTTTCTAAAGTTGCAGTGCCACTGGTTACCAATGCGGCATGGGATATATTCAGTAAATCATAGGTTTTATTGGCCACAAAACCAACATTGGCATTAACTAAAAATGGAGTATAAAATTCGTCGTCCAAACTCGGAGCCCCACCAATAACAAAATTATATTCGGGAAAATCATTAGTGATGGAAAGCATTAAAGCAAGCATTTTCTGTACTTCCTGTTTGCGACTACCAGGCAATAAGGCGATAATTGGTTTGCCGTTATCCAGATTATTTTCCACCCTAAAAGTCTTTTCATCAACCTGATCACGATTTGATATTGCATCAATCAAGGGATGGCCTACAAAATGAACCGGGAAGCCGTGTTTTTCCCCATAGAATTCTTTTTCAAAGGGTAATATAACATACATGGCATCTATATCCCTTTTTATCTTGTTGATTCTACTTTCCCGTGAAGCCCAAATTTGTGGTGAAATATAATAGTTGGTCCTATAGTTCTGCTGCTTGGCCCATTTTGCAATCTGCAGATTGAATCCTGAATAATCGATAAAAACGATAACATCTGGATCATATGAGGCAATATCATTTTTGCAGAATTTAATGTTCTTGAAAATAGCACCAAGGTTCATTATTACTTCGATGAAGCCCATAAAGGCCATTTCTTTATAGTGTTTTACTAAAGTACCACCAGCTGCCTGCATTAAATCACCACCCCAACATCTAATCTCAGCATTTGAATCCTTGTTCTTCAAAGCCTTTATTAGATTTGACCCATGCAAATCCCCAGATGCTTCCCCAGCGATGATATAGTATTTCATTTATTCAAGTTCAAATGCAATCTCAAGTTCAATTTTTAGAACTTTTTGTTCTTTATAATGGTCGCAATTATTTTTATTAATTGCTCCACCTCGTCAAGTAATTTCAAACATTTTGACGGGTCACCGTAATTCAGTTTTTTCAATATTTTTAAATTGACTCTGGATTCTTTCAATTCCTTTAGGCTCAAACTCAATTTATTAATATAGTCCCTGTCAGAATTTGTTCCTTGAGCTTCTCCAAAATTTAAAGCTGAGCTGCACACGATCTTAATAATTGATTTGAATAATACGTTCCTGTCATATCTTTAGGCAATTCCACACAGTACATTGCAACATTTGCAGCAAATTCAACTAGTCTATCCTCTAAATCATACTTTTTGTTTTTCACGATTTATGTTTTTGTTGCACTTGTATTTGAGCTTGAACTTGTACTTTAAAAAACCTTATAATATAAAATAGCCAAGGCCGTAAGTATGGTTGCGATTAAAACGCCTTTTGCCCGTTGGTCCCTTCGTAGTTTTAAAAATCCAAAAAAGGCAACTAAATTCAATATCGCACCAAGAGCTAATAGGCTTCCCACATGACCTTGTTGTACAGCAGCTTGGAATGTTTCAACAATTCCAAAATCAGAAAACAATAGAATATAAACCAGGGTTCCAATAGTATTTGCGATAATGCCCACAATAAAACCGATAATAAGTTCTTTTTTAGTGTTCATGTAAATTCCAATTATTTATATTTTGTATGGCGTGGTGTGCTGTAAGGTCAAATTTGGTGGGTACTACAGAGATAAATCCATTCGAAAGTGCCCATGCATCGGTGTCTTCTCCTTTATCCAACAGTTCAAATTCACCAGTAAGCCAGTAGTATTCCTTGCCCATAGGGTTTGTACGCTTATCAAATTTCTCTTTCCAATTAGCACGCGCTTGTCTGCATATCTTTATGCCTTTTGGCAATTCATTCTCCATTTTGGGAATATTTACATTGAGCACCACACCTTTCGGCATTGAATTTTTTAGAGCCTCCCGGACTATTCTTTTCACTGCATTGCCAGATGTTTCAAAATCTGCATTCCATGCATAATCGCAAAGTGAGAAACCAATGGCAGGAATACCTTCAATACCTGCTTCTATTGCGGCACTCATGGTTCCAGAGTAAATAACATTTATCGAAGCATTTGATCCATGGTTAATTCCGCTGATACAGATATCCGGTTTGCGATCTAATAATTCTTGCAAGGCCAATTTAACACAATCGGCAGGGGTACCACTACAGCTGTATTCAGCAACCGCCCCGTCTTCTGCATCTACATCGATTTTAGAAGAATATAGGGTGCTATCCAGCGTAATCGCGTGTCCCATCCCTGATTGGGGACTATCAGGAGCAACTACAATAACATCCCCGATTTCAGCCATAAAACGAATTAAAGCCCGTAGTCCTGGAGCATTAATTCCGTCATCATTTGTTACTAAAATAAGGGGTTTTTCCATTTCAAATACTTTCTTGGGTAAAAATACGTTTAAAAAAAGATATGTCCCCAAAGGGTGTTTAACAAAAATTTAATGCCTGAGGGTGAAGTACTGGCACGGTTTTTTCAGTATATTAGGGAACTAGTTTTGTTCTCGGAACATTATGTGGAATCTTACACTTAGTAGAAAGTAAAGGTTATTTATTAATAACAACGGATATTTTATGAAAAGGAATCTAGCCTACGCCCTAATTGCCATGCTCGTTGCAGTGGCTTCTTGCAGCTTTACCAATAAATCATTTGAAAATGATGACAAGGATAAATTGTTGTTGGATTTGATAACTTATGTATTGGAACGAGGGCATTATGAACCTAAGGAAATCAACGATGATTTTTCAGTAAGCGTATTTGAAGATTTTATTGATGTTCTTGATCCCACGAAAAGATATTTTCTGGAAGAGGATATTATGGAATTTGAAAAGTATAAATTTCAATTAGACGATCAGATCAAGAATACTGATATAACTTTTTTCAATTTGGTCTATGATAGATTAATGACCAGAATGCAAGATGCTAAAGTTATTTATAGCCAAGTTTTGGCTGAGCCGTTTGATTATGATGTCGAAGAAAATATTAGCATAAGTTATGAAAAGGAACTTTTTGCCGCATCGAAATCTGAGTTGAAAGAAAGATGGAGAAAGCAATTAAAGTATGCTACTTTGGGCACTTATGATTCCAAATTATCTCGAGTAAAAAAAGATATAGTAACTACTAAAGAGGTCAAAAATGACCAGGTGAAGACAACATTTAAAGGTAATCCCGATTTGGCAAGTTCAGCTAACCAAACAATATTGACACCCGAAGAAGCTGAAAAAGAGGCAAGGAAATCTACACAAAAGACCTTGGATGAATTTTTTGATTTTGTCGATGACATGGAACGTAAAGATTGGTTTGTGCAGTATATTAACACCATTGTGGGAGAGTTTGACCCCCATACGTTTTACTTTGCTCCAGAAGAAAAGGAAAAGTTTGATACTAGTATGTCAGGTAAATTTGAAGGTATAGGCGCTCGTTTGCAAAAGAAACCTGAAGGGGCAAAAATTGTCGAGATTATTTCTGGTGGTCCGGTTTGGAGAGATAAGAGATTAGAGGTTGGCGATGAAATCATTAGAGTAGGTCAAAATGGTAAAGACCCTATTGATATAGTCGGTATGCGGTTGGATGATGCCATTAAATTGATTAAAGGCCCAGAAGGCACAGTGGTAGATCTTACTGTGAGAAAGGTAGATGGCGCTATCGATATCATCTCCCTAACAAGGGATGTTGTTGAGTTAGAAGAATCCTATGCGAAATCAGCCAATATCATTAAAGATAACCAGCGTTACGGACTTATAAATCTTCCTAAGTTTTATGTAGATTTTAATGATTATTCTGAACGTAATGCGGCGACAGATGTTGCCAAAGAGGTAGAAAGGTTAAAGCAAGAAGGTGCAGAAGGATTAATCCTTGATCTTCGGGATAATGGCGGCGGATCTTTAAAAACAGTGGTTGAAATGGCCGGATTATTTATTAAGGACGGTCCTATAGTTCAAGTACGTTCCAATGGTAAAGGCAAAGATGTCTACGATGACAAGGATGAACGTATTCAATGGGATGGCCCTTTGGTAATTTTAGTGAATGAACTTTCCGCATCAGCTTCTGAAATTTTGGCGGCTGCAATGCAGGATTACAAAAGAGCAATCGTAATAGGGAGTAAACAAACCTTTGGTAAAGGAACCGTTCAAAATGTGATTCCCTTGGATAATATTGTACGTAGCAATGAGCATGGTGATTTGGGAGCTATTAAGTTGACTACCCAGAAGTTTTACAGGATTAATGGTGGCTCTACCCAGTTAGAGGGAGTTAAAAGTGATGTGGTTGTTCCAGATAAATATAGCTATATAGATTTAGGGGAAAGAGATCAATCGACCCCATTAAAGTGGGATAAGATCACGCCTGCAGAATATAAGTTGTGGGATGGTTACATTGATTATGAACAAACCATTGCAAATAGTAATAGAAGAATGGCCGCAAATTCTCAAATTAAATTAATTGAGGAAAATGCGAAATGGATTAAATCTGAGCAAGATGAAAACTTAATTTCTTTGAATTATGATATTTATAAGGCCGAGGAAAACAAAGATAAGGCTAAATCAGATTATTTTAAATCGCTTTCGGAATATGATTCCAAGTTGACCTTTGAGTCTTTGAAATATGAAGAAGAATTATTTACCAAGGATTCTGTATTAAGAGAAAAAAGAGACCGCTGGCATAAAGACCTCGCAAAGGATGTTTATGTTGAAGAAGCGGTTAACGTATTACAAGACCTTAAAATCAATAACATCAAACATGCTAAATTAGCTAGTGTAAAAGGCTAATTTTCAATAAAATAAACTTGATTTAAAAAACCCGACAATTAATGTCGGGTTTTTTATTTTATGCTTTTATAGCCGATAAGACACTATATTTATTTAAGCACTACGCATAAATAATCAATTCGTCCTATACGTTTCCCCATCAAACAAAAGAAGCCCCACATGAAATGCGGGGCTACTGATTTTCTTATAATGTAATTCGTAAATATTCTTGATCTAGCTTATTTTTTTGTAAATACGGCTTCCATTTCCTCCAGTGTTTTGCCTTTGGTTTCAGGGATATATTTCCAAACAAACCAGATGATGATCACGATAAATCCTGAAAATAGAAAATAGGGCAGGGCATTGTTCCAGGTGCCACCATCCATGATCAACCTGTTGGCATCACTCTCAACTACCATGGGGAAACTCTGTGATACAAAATAATTGGCCAACCATTGGGCTGCCACTGCTACCGCCATGGCCGCACTTCTAATCTTATTGGGAAAAATCTCAGATAACAATACCCATACAATCGGCCCCATTGACATAGCAAATGCGCCAATAAAAATCAGAACACCGATTAAACTCAAGATACCTTCGAAAGTGGAAATTGTTGGTAAACCAGCTGAATTTATCTGGGAATAATCACTAAAATACAAAGTGAAGCCCATTATTAAAAAGCCGACCAACATTCCAACACCACCAATAATCAACAAAGGTTTTCTGCCTAATTTATCAACAGTGAACATTGCAATGAAAGTAAATACCAAGTTGACCGTGGCCAATAATATTTGCTGTAAAAGGACATCATCTTGTCCAAATCCTAGGGCTTGTTCAAAAATATCAGCTCCATAATAAAGAACAGCATTGATTCCTGTAAACTGTTGTAGTACCGATAACACTGTACCTATAATTACAATAGGTAACATGGTCTTACTAAAAATAGAGGCCTTTACCGCAGTACTCTCGGCTTTTATTGAATCCCTGATTTCCTTGATTTCCTTGCTGGCTATTTCTTCGCCATGTATTCTGGTCAAAATGTTTTCAGCTTCTTCTTCTTTCCCTTTGATCATTAACCAACGTGGACTTTTTGGAACAAAAAACAATAGAATCAAAAACAACCCGGCGGGTATCATTTCTGACCAAAACATGTTGCGCCATCCAAAAGCGATATTTTCACTTTCGCTTAGTTTGGCTCCAATAAAATAGGTGACCAAGAAAACGATAAAAAATCCTATTACAACCGCTAATTGGTAGAAGGTGACCAAGACACCCCTATTCTTAGCAGGGGCAATTTCGGCTATATACATTGGTGCATTCATTGAGGCCATACCTATAGCAATACCCCCAATAAGTCTGAAGATGACCAACAATGTGGTCGACTCTGGTAGCATACTTGGCAAACCAGACCCCCAAGCAGAGACCATAAAAAGTACCGCCGCAATGATCAGCGAGTTTTTTCTACCAATGGACTTACTGATTATACCCGCAGAAGCCGCGCCTACTAAGGCCCCTAAAAGGGCACTACTAACAATAAAACCTTTTAGCGCTCCAGTTAATTCAAAATATTTTGAAAAATAAAACTGGGTTCCATTAATGACCCCAGTATCGTAACCAAACAATAACCCACCTAGGGTAATGACAATGGTTATAAAATAAATATTGATTTTTGTTGTCGACATTTTAGCCATAGTTGTTTTGGTTTATGATTATTTAGTTTGAACTCTTTATGGTTGTGTTTTGATTAAGCGTTAAGCTTGCGATTTAAGGTATTGAACACTAATTAAAAGTATTAAAACTAAATGACTTACCTAAAATGCTAACTTTCTTTGATTATTTCCAGTGAATTATAATTTCAATCCAGAAAAAATAACAAACGTCCCAAATATACCTTTTTGTTATGGATCTCCCTCTCTTGATTATGATAAAAATTTTGGGAAATGGCTTGTATTGCCAAACTTTAATGAAGCACAATAAATTATGACAAATCACTTATGAATAGCCATGGGAATTTTTTGTATTTATCCCATTAAACCCTTTATGAACTGCATGAGAGCATGGAACAACCCACTTTGTGTCTTGCCCAGTCAGGACGTTTGGCGAACCATTTTTGATTTTCAGGTTGTTCATCATACGGCTTTTTAAGCATATTGAACAATTCATCAATCAAATTATAATCCCCTTTGTCAGCATCATCTATGGCTAATTGTGCCATATAATTTCTTAGGACAAATTTTGGATTTACCTGGTTCATTTTTTCTTTTCTTTCGGTTTCCGATAATGATTCTTGATGTAATCTGGTATTATAACGCTCAAACCATTCATTCCATTTACTTTTCACGGCATGAGTAACTTCAGATGGTGTGTAAAACGCATCGGAAACAAGCTTTAATCCCTCTACTGGGTTTCCAGTTTTATAATTGCTAAGATTTCGAAAGAAAATGGTCATATCGGTTTCAGTCAATTGCAAGTTTTCCTCCAAATCTTTTATCAGCAATACATCATTTTCAACTACGCTGAACAAGCCCAATTTGGACCGCATCATATTGAGATATTGGCCAGCATAAGAAGTTCTATAATCAGCCAATATAGTTTCCAGCCCTTCGGTTTCCTCAATTAAAGGATAAAGTGCATTCGCCCATTGATACAAATTCCACAATACAATATCGGGCTGACTACCAAATTTATAGCGTTTAAATTGACTGTCAGTGGTATTGGGTGTCCAACCATGGTCATATCCTTCTAACCAGCCATAAGGTCCATAATCAATGGTAAGACCAAGAATAGACATATTATCGGTGTTCATGACCCCATGAACAAAGCCCACGCGTTGCCAATCTATGACCATCTTTAAGCTTCTTTCAGACACTTCTTTGAATAATCGTAAATACACTTCCTTACCGGGTGCTCCCAAATGTGGGAAGAAATGTTTTATTGTATAATCGGTTAGTATTTTAAGGTTTGTTACATCCTTTCTAGCGGCAAAAATCTCAAAATTCCCAAATCGAATGAATGAAGGAGCCGTTCTGCAAACTACAGCTCCTTTTTCATATTCAGGATTGCCATCATACATCACGTCACGTAACACTTGGTCCCCTGTAATAGCCAAGGATAACGCTCTAGTCGTTGGTACTCCTAAATGAAACATAGCTTCACTGCATAAATATTCTCGAATAGAGGAGCGCAATACGGCTAAACCATCTGCAGTCCTTGAATACGGAGTTTCTCCGGCTCCTTTTAATTGCAATGCCCAACGTTCATCATTATGTTCAATTTCGCATAAATTTATGGCACGACCATCTCCTAACTGCCCGGCCCAATTGCCAAATTGATGACCACCATAGCACATGGCATAAGGTTTTGTATTATGCAAAACCTTATTTCCTGTAAAAATCTTTAAAAATGAGTCTCCTTTACTTTCGGAAGCAGATAGTCCAATTTTAATCAACATTTCTGGAGATACATGAAGCATTTGGGCCTTGGATGTCTTTCGTGGGCTTACAAAAGAAAAACAGGCTTCTTTTACCTGCCTTCTAGAGTTCTCCAAAATTGGGTCTGCTGGTAATTCTAAATTGAACGTATCTTTTATATTCAGATTCATGAATGATCTTTTCTTTATCCTATTATTGATTTCCACTTTTCACTACGTTCTGCCATTGCTTTAATATAAGAGCAAACAGCAACTGCTTGAAAACCTTCTTGGGTTAATTGTTCAAAAGACTTCTCAACCAAAACCTTGCCAATACCTTGTCCCCTTAAATTAAATGGGACTTCTGAATGAACCAAAAACATTTGACCATTTCTAAGGGTATATTCCACTTTTGCGTTTTCACCATTAATATCCAAAATGAATTGCTGGCCATCAATATCGTGAATTAATGGCAGTCTGCTCGGAATTAGTTTATTCAACCATTTTTCAAGATCTACTTTATTCGAATTTCTCAACTTTTTATTTCCAATGGTGATGGTAGGGAAATTGAGTTTATGGTTTTTAAAAAGGCCACGCAATTCTTCCGCATGGTCAATATTTGCCTCCACATCCAAAAATTGATAGGGTAATTGGGTCTCGTTTAATAAAAGCTGGTAATATTTCGTCTTATGACAGCCTGAAGCCCCGTATAGTTTTATTTCTGGGATACTTTTCATTTATGCCATGGTTTTTAGAAACTCGATTGCTTTCCTAACATTCAAATGGAAATCATTGAAGACTACATTATTTTTTTGGTCAATGAAAATGAACCATGGGGTGCCACCTGTTTTATATTGCTGCATTACTTTTGAACGGTTATGGGAATCTTCATCGTCTGGGTCGTGACCAAAAGGAATTTCAAGGCCATACTTTTCTTGTATTTCCATTATTTTTTCAAAAGTATTCTCGTGATGACCTTCAAAGACCGTTTGTATGGCTAAAAAGGTAACGTTATTGTTGTTCTTTAATACTTTGGTCATTTCTTGCATGGCCGGGAATCCTCTGCTATGGCAACCGGGACACCAGCTTTGAAAGCAATAGATTACCTTGAACTTACCTTCATAATCAGAGAGTTTTATAGGTTCAGTAACATTTCCATTAGCATCAACCCAAAGGTCCACTTCAAATTCATGGGCCTTAAACCCATCTATTCCATATTTAATTTCGTTATTCATTTGTTTTTCCTTTTTAAAATTAAAGAAATAGTAATATTAGGGGAGTTTTTATCTCCCCTAATATTAGCTATAAATGTTTGAAAATTAATTATTTACGCAGATACCCCTTTTAATTTATCAGCATGCATTTTTCGAAGTTTTGCCAATTTGGGTGTTATTACAGCACTACAATACCCTTGTGCGGTATTATTCCTGTAATAATCCTGATGATAATCTTCCGCTTCATAAAAAGTGCCTAAAGGACTTATTTCAGTCACTATTGGATTTTCATAATATGGGGCTACCTCCTTAGAAACAATCGTTGCAATCTCTTTTTGGGCATCATCATGATAATAGATTACTGAACGATACTGGGTTCCCGTATCCCCGCCTTGACGGTTCAAAGTTGTTGGGTCATGACTGGTCATAAAAACGACCAACAAATCTTCGTAAGAAATTACATTGTGGTCAAAAGTTATTTGAACAACTTCAGCATGACCAGTTAAACCAGAGCAAACTTCCCTATAAGTCGGTTTACCTGGAGCCGTGCCACCAGTATATCCTGAAATAATCTTCTCCACACCTTTGATTTCGTTGAAAACAGCTTCAATACACCAAAAACATCCACCACCCAGAGTGGCTAGTTGTATATTTTTATTACTCATTTTTAATCCTTTCTTTATTGCCTTTTGTAGCAGGTTCCAATTTCATTGACTCTGAATTAATACAATAGCGCAATCCGCTTGGTTCTGGGCCATCTGGAAAAACATGTCCCAAATGAGCATCACAAGTATTGCACATGACCTCTACTCTGACCATGCCAAAAGCGGTGTCTTTTTCATACTTAATTGCATTTTCCTTAACGGGTTGTGTAAAGCTAGGCCAGCCTGTTCCTGATTCAAATTTAATGGTCGAATCAAAAAGGGGAGTGTCACAACAAATACAATTGTATTTGCCGGATTCATGAATGCTACAAAGCGCACCCGAATGCGGTGCTTCAGTACCTTTGTTTCGAGTAACCCTAAATTGCTCAGGGCTTAAAATTTCGCGCCATTCCGCATCGGTTTTTTCAACCCTTCTATCGGGTTTAGGATTTCCTTTAACCGTAAAATTGATAACTTCCTTCCATGTTAGCATGGTTTGTTTTCCTCTCTTTTTTTAAATGATTATTGAAATTAAATATTCAAATTACTCCTTAAAGTCAGTAATTTGTGAAGTCAGTATCTTTGTCTCCAAAATAACATAAACCTTACAAAATCAATCATCAATACGACTACTAATTTAAACTAAATTTGATAGGTGAACCAAAGTAAAAAAAATAGAGCAATATATACCGTATTATTGCTGCTTTGTATTGTAGGTTTTTGGTTATTCGATAACTTTTACACCTCTGATACGTACTCCACTATTGAAGATGATGGACTTAAAACGGATATCCCAGCTTATTTTTTACCAAGCACTTCAACGGGCGCAATTGTCGTACATGACCATTTTATGTTGTCATATAATGAACCTTACGAACAGGCTGAGTGGGTTGCTTATATACTTAAGAAAAGCCATTTGACTTATGATGATCGTAAACGCCCTTATTTTATAGAAGACCCTAAAGTGAAAACCAAATCTGCGGATTGGCGAAACTATAAAGAATCAGGTTATGATCGTGGTCATTTGTGTCCGGCCGGAGATCGTCGTTTCTCTGAATACGCCTATAATGAAACTTTTTATACCAGTAATATCAGCCCACAAGACAGGAATTTTAATGCAGGAATTTGGAACCGATTGGAAATGCAGACCAGACAATGGGCGAAAAGGTACGGTGATCTTTTCATAGTGACAGGTGGTGTTTTAGAAGGTAGACTTGATGAAATAGGGGAGGAAGGTGTTGATGTTCCAAAGTATTATTACAAAATAGTTGCCAAAGGTAAAGCCGACGATTTAAAGGTAATCGCTTTTTTAATGCCTAACTATGAAAGTACCGAGCCATTGCATCACTTTGTTGTTCCAGTGGACAAAATCGAAAAAGTTACTGGATTGGATTTTTTTCAGAAGCTTCCTGATGCAGTACAAACTAAATTGGAAAGTCAATCGACTTTGGCAGGTTGGAAATTCTAAATCCCTTCTTTTAATCGGTTCGAATCCAACTTTAAGAATATAAAAAGTAGGATAGTAAAGAACAATAAGCCCGAACCACCGTAACTAAAAAATGGTAGGGGAATGCCTATAGTAGGCAAAATACCAATCACCATTCCAATATTAATGAAATAGTGCATCAATAAGATTGAAATAACCCCATAACCATACATTCTAGGAAACGCCGTTTTTTGTCTTTCAGCCAAATACACCAGTCTTAAAAAAAGAAAGGTAAAAAGTAGGATTACGGTGGCTGTGCCTAAAAACCCCCATTCTTCGCCCACAGTACTGAAAATATAATCGGTATGCTGTTCGGGGACAAAATCACCTTTGGTCCTAGTGCCTTCCAAGAATCCTTTGCCAAAGAAACCGCCAGATTCTATAGCCTTTTCAGATTGATAGGTATTATAGCCAATGGTTTTTCTAATTTGTTCCAACTTATTAGGATCTTTTTCCAAACGTAGCCATAGACTAAACCGATCTCTGTGTCTTTGCTCAAAAACATTGTTGAAAACAAAGTCAACCGATAGGGAAAACAATATTGTAACCACCACTACTGAGATCAATGGAAAAATGGGAACTTTGAATTTTTTCTTTTTCAGTAAAAAGAATAGAACAATAAGCAGCCCTAAAATTATTGCAATCCAAATAGTGCCAAACATCAAGGTCGTTACAAATACTAAAATCGTTAAAAGACCAATGACCAGATAATAAAGTGGTAACCCTTCACGGAATATTACAAATATCAAAGCGAAGAAAACCAGTGCACTCCCTGGGTCTGGTTGGGGAATTATTAAAATGGCAGGTAATAAAATTATGCCCAATGCGAATAGTTGGTCTTTTCGTCTTTTGATATCGGTTTGAATGTCGCTTAAATACTTTGCCAAGGCCAGGGCCGTGGCTACCTTGGCAAATTCTGATGGTTGTAAATTAAAGAAGCCTAGGTCATACCAAGAAGTTGCCCCTGCAATGGTTTTGCCAAATACGAACAGGCCTAATAAGAGCACCATTGAAACTAAATACAATAAACTCGAAAACCGTTCATAGAAGCTAGCTTCCAGGGCCATGATGACAATTATAGAGATGATACTTACTCCAAAAAAGAATAATTGTTTGCCATGTAAAGTCCCAAAATTGAAGATAGAAGGGTCTGCCTCAGTGAATGTACTGGAATAGATGTTTACCCAACCTATAGCCACTAAGGCGATGTAGATGAATATAGTAAGCCAATCAATACGTTTAAGAAGACTTTTACCAGACATACTCGTTTATCTTGAACTCTTCGCCGCTATATGGTTTGGCATATTCATGTTCTAAAGTTTTCTCAAGCATGCGTTTTTCCAGGTCTTTTCGAGTAATCTTTCCTTTTATGTATTTTTCAATCATCAAAGATGCAATATGCCCTGCATATCTTGACCCATAATATCCATTTTCAATATAAACGGCAATCGCTATTTTTGGTTTGTCCACTGGGGCAAAAGCAACAAAAACAGAATGATCGGTGAGCTGTGTTTTGACACTATCTATAATAGTGAAATTCTCAACTGTTCCTGTTTTGCCAGCGATTTCAACATCTGGTATTTGAACCCAACGGGCTGTTCCTTTTTTATAAACATCGGTCATGCCCCGAACAACAGGCTCAAAATGTTTGCGGTCTATTGTAGTTTGTTTCAACTCTGTAAATTCGGGAATTGAAATATTTTTACCATCAATTTTTTTAAGGATATGTGGTGTAAAATAGTGACCCCGATTGGCAATTGCTGCCGTCATATTGGCCAATTGAATGGGCGTGGCCGCAACTTCACCTTGCCCTATGGAGTTGGAAATTATATACGAAGAACTCCATCTGTTATCTCCGTACCACTTGTCATAGTACTCTTTAGATGGAATACGCCCTGGTCTACCAGTATGTAAATCAGAACCTAAATAACCACCTAAACCAAAACTTCGCATGTGTTTTTCCCAAACATCCTGACCTTCATCAGTGGTTTCGAATTTTTCATAAATTTTCCTAAATGTCCCTGCGAAATAAGCATTGCACGATTTGTAAATACCAACATTCATATCTCGAACTCCACCACCGCAGTGGCAACCTCTCTTGGTTTTCCCTACATAAAAACCATTATAGCACTTTATTCTGGTGTCTGGAGTCATTACCTCTTCCTGTAAAGCTATTAATGCATTTAGGGTTTTAAATGGGGAGCCAGGGGAGGGTTCGGCCAAAAGGGAACGGTCCCATGTTGGCTTTGCGATAGAATCGTGATAGAGTTCAGTATAATTTTTTGAACGTTTTCTCCCAACCAATAACGATGGATCATAAGTGGGCCCTGAAATCATAGATAATATTTCGCCCGAAGAAGGTTCTATCGCTACGATGCCACCACGTTTGCCATTCATCAATAATTCGCCATATTCTTGAAGGACCTTGTCTATGGTAATGCTTATTTCTTTTCCTTGTTCAGGGGGCGTATCAAGCGCCCCGTCTTTGTATGGCCCTATGTCTCTATTGAATCTATCTTTTTGAATGTATTGTACCCCCTTTTTTCCTCGTAAGGTATCCTCATAAGTTTGTTCAACTCCGGTACGCCCCTTAAGCTCACCTTGTACATAGTAAGGATTTTGTTCAAGATCACGTTCGTTTACCTCACTAATGTAACCTAAGGCATTAGCTGCACTTTTGGTGTCATAATATCTTAGCGATCTTTTTTGAATATAAAACCCCATATAGTGCCTCATTTTTTCTTGAAGTTTGGCGTAATCTTCTTTTGATAGTTGTGGTACCAATACCGAGGGCAATCGAGGGGAATAAACCCTGGCTTTTTTTAATTTTTGGATAAAGGTCTCTTTATCTAAACCAATAAGACCGCAAAATTCCAAGGTATCCAAGGGTTTTACTTCCCTTGGGATAACCATTACATCATAGGCTGGGTCATTACCAACCAATAATTTGCCATTTCTGTCGTAGATATATCCTCTTTCTGGGTAATCATAGACAGCTTTAATAGCGGGGTCTTCCAAAAGTTGATCCGTGGAAAAACTGAATATCTGCAAATACGATAACCTACCTATAAAGGTTATTCCTATAATCAGAATTATTGACGATAAAAGAATCTTCTTCATCGAAGACGATATTTATGTATTAGATGTTATATAATTATTTTAAAAGTCTTTTCGTTTATTCAATGTACCTCTATAAAGTTAATTAAACATTGGAATAAATGCTATTCTTTATTAACACTAAATAATGAGCTAAATAAGAGGCATAAAACGATAGAGGCAAAGCCAATGGATAATACTCTTTTCGCAATTAAAAACAAATTAGCAATGCTAAAAATCTCTAATGAAAAGTAAACCAAATGGTGCACTAATATTAATAACGCTAAAAATGTAAATTGTTGTGCCTTAGTGGTGTTGCTTAATTTAAAACTTTGGAATTCATAATTAATTCCGAAAACAAATCTCATTATGGCTGGTCGCAAATAGGCAATCGTGATAGTTGCTGCCGAATGTAGGGCCATGGTATCGGAAAACAAATCAATTGAAAGCCCCAATAAAAAACTTAACCCAATAAAAGTAGCTCTATTTTCTTTGATTGGGTACCAGTATAAAAATAATATATACACCATAGGATTTATGAATCCGAAAAAGTTCAGTCTATTAAAAACCAGCACCTGTACTAGTACAAGGAGTATAAAGCGGACTATATTTATTAAAAAGGTACTATTCATTGGTGGTTGCTTCTTCCAGTGCCATAACTTCCTTTCGATCCAAATTATTGATTATATACACATTTTTTATATTGGTCATATCATTAAAAAGGTCAACATCAATTCGGTAAAAACTCTTTGCAATGTCCAGATCAAATTTCCTTATAGTCCCTATTGGAATATTTTCCGGGAATATACTGCTCATTGCCCCAGTGACAATAGTATCACCAACGGTTAATGGCACCAATCTAGGAATATCTATCAATTGCACCACATTATAGGTTTTGGCATCCCAAATCAAGGAACCAAAATGATGGGTATTCTTGATCTTAGCATTGATGTTCGAGTTTTCGTTGAGAATACTCTGAACAGTGGCGAAATTGTTCGAGGTGTTCTCCACTATGCCCAAAATGCCCAAGTCGGTTATAACCCCCATATCCTGTTTTACACTATCTTTTTTACCGCGATTTATAGTAATGTAATTTCTGTGATCAGCATAGCTATTCTTTATTACTTGTCCGGAAACAATTGTGTATTTGATATTGGAGGTGTCAATTTTTATTTCAGAGGACGATTCTTTGTTGAACAACTGATCCCTCAATCTTTCGTTTTCAAGAAGCAACCTTTCATTTTCCTCGTCCAAATCAAAGTATGTGGTTATGCCATGGGAAATACCATAGATATTTCCGGCTATCCAATTTGATGAATTAAAGAAACTTGACTGGTGATAAGAATGTGACTGTATCGTTAAGGCCAGAGAGATAATCAACAAAAGGATATAAAGCAGGAAGTTTTTATATCGAATTATAAAGTTGATAATCTGCTGCATTCACTTTTTATATTTTGTGAAGCCGACGAAAGACTCCTCTTTATTTCAGGAACAGTATGCCGTACCTAATGAAACTTAAATGTTCAGATGCCCCTATTTGATTAATATATTCTTGTAACGTTCCAAGTTTTTCAAAGCAATTCCTGTACCCCTAACAACTGCGCGTAAGGGATCTTCAGCAATGTAGACCGGTAAATCGGTTTTTTGGGAAAGTCTTCTGTCCAATCCCCTTAACATAGATCCACCTCCAGCAAGGTAAATACCGGTATTATAAATATCGGCCGCCAATTCAGGAGGAGTTTGGGACAAGGTCTCCATAACCGCATCTTCAACCCTAAGAATGGATTTGTCCAAAGCTTTCGCAATTTCACGATAAGATATCTGAACTTGTTTAGGCTTACCTGTAAGCAAATCACGCCCTTGAACCGATTTTTCATCTGGGGGTGATTGCAAGTCTTCCGTTGCTGAGCCAATATCAATTTTTATGGCTTCCGCGGTACTCTCACCAACATAAAGGTTGTGCTGTGTACGCATATAATATATAATGTCGTTGGTGAATACATCACCTGCAATTTTCACAGATTTGTCACAAACGATTCCACCTAAAGCGATTACGGCAATTTCAGTGGTACCACCACCTATATCAACAATCATGTTCCCTTTGGGCTGCATAATATCCAATCCTATACCAATGGCAGCAGCCATAGGCTCATGGATGAGATACACTTCTTTGCCATTTACACGTTCAGCCGATTCCTTTACAGCTCGCATTTCAACCTCAGTAATTCCAGATGGAATACAGATAACCATTCGCAAAGCTGGTGGAAACCATTTTTTCTTAAGGGCAGGGATGTTCTTGATGAACATATTGATCATCTTTTCAGAAGCATCAAAATCTGCAATAACCCCATCTTTCAATGGTCTAATGGTCTTGATGTTTTCATGTGTTTTTCCTTGCATCATACTGGCTTCTTTGCCAACTGCAATGATTTTGCCAGTAATACGATCTCTGGCAACAATAGACGGACTGTCAACAACGACCTTGTCCGCGTGAATGATGAGGGTGTTTGCTGTACCTAAGTCAATAGCAATTTCCTCGGTCAAGAAATCAAAAAATCCCATTTATAAGTTATTTGGTTTCGGTTAAAAGGTGCATTTCATCGACAAAAGTAGTAAAATTAATGCTTAAAATGACGTGTGCCTGTCATTACCATTGCAATATTATTTTCATTACAGTAATCAATGCTCAATTGATCTTTAATTGAACCACCTGGCTGTATAACGCTGGTTATACCACTTTTATGCGCTATTTCAACACAATCTGGGAATGGGAAAAATGCATCGCTTGCCATTACGGCGTCATTAAGGTCAAAATTGAACGATTTTGCTTTGTGAATAGCCTGGTTTAAAGCATCTACACGCGATGTTTGCCCTGTGCCACTAGCACAAAGTTGCTTGTTCTTTGCCAATACAATGGTATTGCTTTTGGTATGCTTACACAGTTTTGAAGCAAAAATAAGATCCTCCATTTGCCTGGAAGATGGTTCTTTTCCGGTTACATATTTTAAATCGGCAACCGTATCGGTTTTGTAATCCCTATCTTGGACCAGAACACCGTTCAAACAGGTTCTAACAATGGTTTCAGGCAGGTCAACTTCATTTTGGATCAATAGGATCCTATTTTTCTTTCCTTTTAAAACTACAAGGGCCTCTTCTGAATAACTAGGTGCGATAACCACCTCACAGAAAAGATTGTGTATCTCCTCAGCTGTTGGTTTATCTATCTCAACATTGCTTATAAGAATTCCTCCAAAGGCCGAGACCGGGTCGCCGGCCAAAGCATCTACATAAGCTTGGTGAATGGTGCTTCGCGTAGCCATGCCGCAGGCATTGTTATGTTTTAGAATGGCGAATGTTGGGTCATCTTTGCGAAATTCGTTCATTAAGTTGACTGCGGCATCAACATCCAAAAGGTTGTTATAGGAAAGTTCTTTGCCGTGTAGTTTGGTGAACATTGCTTCAAAATCACCAAAGAAGAAACCTTTTTGATGTGGGTTTTCCCCATAGCGTAAAATCCGGCCATTCGTCTCACTGATTTTTAAAACCGCTTCTTCATGATTTTGATTGAAATAATTGAAAATCGCTGTGTCATAATGTGAGGAAACATTGAATGCTTTTGAGGCGAATTTTTTACGATCTTCCAATGTCGTATTGCCATTTCCGGCTGAAATAATATCCAAGAATTCGCTGTAATCCTCCATTGAGGAAACACAAAGAACATCCTTGAAATTCTTTGCAGCTGCGCGTATAAGTGAAATACCTCCTATATCAATTTTTTCAATGATATCCTGTTCAGAAGCACCGCTTGCCACCGTTTTTTCAAAGGGATAAAGGTCAACGATCACAATATCCAGTTGAGGGATTTTATATTCCTCAAGTTGGGCAACATCACCTTCGTGGTCCTGTCTGTTCAATATGCCTCCAAAAACTTTTGGATGTAATGTCTTTACCCTGCCACCTAAGATTGATGGATAACTCGTTACATCTTCCACAGGTACTACTTCAATCCCCAATTCTTTTATGAACTGTTCGGTGCCGCCGGTAGAATAGATGGTGATGCCAAGTTCATTGAATTTTTTTACGATTGGTTCCAAACCATCTTTATGAAATACGGAAATTAGGGCTGAGGTGGCTTTTTTTATGCTCATTTTAAGTTACTTGGATTAATGTTCTAAGCACACAAAAGTAATTTTTTTGAAACTAACAATTAGTTCAGGTTATCAACAAAAGGCGCAAAGTTTTGAACTATAAACGAGTTAGATTTTTGATCCTCCACTTTTTTAAAGGGGAGGAGCCGATAGGCGGAGGGGTTAGCTTTGAAACTTATTCCAATATTTTGGCTACTTCGCGGTTTACGAATTCCAATAACTGTTCGTCTTCTTTAGTAAAAGGGTTAGGTGTGTTGGAATCGATATCAATCTGACCAATGTTTTTGGCCTTTAGAAATAGTGGTACGACAATCTCAGCCTTGACATTTAAGCTGCATGCGATGTAATTATCCTGTGCTTTTACATCAGGAACTACAAAATTCTCATTACTTACTGCCACTTGACCACAAATACCATTCCCAAAAGGTATAATTATATGATTGGTTGGTTCACCTGCATAAGGTCCCAATTTAAGTTCTTCTTTATCCCCATTTTTAAAATAGAACCCTACCCAATCATAGTAGGGGACACTTTCTTTCAATAACGTGCATATTCTATGTAAACGGTCATCTACTGTAGTTTTTGTGTCTGATAGTATCGCTTTTATTTTTGGCTGTAGGTCTTTATGCATATTCATAATTTTTGCTAATATATTAAATACAATATTATTTTTTAGGATGGTTTACCCAGATACTTTTATCCCTAAAATTTCGTTAATCATTTGTTCGGAAATCAGTACTCATTCATTAATTCGTATTTTTGTGGTCGTGAAAGACTTCGCATTTAAAATAGTATCGATATCAATGGCGTTATTGTTGTTGGCTTCTACCACTTCTTGGAAAGTGGAGAAACACTTCTGTATGGGCCATTTGGTGGATCTAGCTTTCTTTGCGGATGCTGAGGATTGTGGAATGTCTATGGATATAATGAATGATGATGATTCAACAATACAGCAAGAGAGTTCTTGTTGTAGCGATGAGGTTATCTTTGTTGATGGGCAGGATGATTTGAAACTGTCATTTGACAATTTGTCTTTTGAGCAACAATTGTTCGTTACTTCATTTACATACTCTTATATAAACCTTTTTGAAGGTTCGGATGAAAATGCCATCTTATTTAGGGATTATAGTCCACCTCTGGTCATCAAGAACATCTACAAGCTTGATGAGACTTATTTAATTTGATTTTTAAACAATAGACT
>Ga0316189_10001117_pt1 | contig 26659 bp, 47 predicted proteins | sample LowCovwburrow_MG_FD_204930 | JGI IMG/M metagenome (GOLD analysis project Ga0316189, IMG submission 204930) | Coastal sediment microbial communities from Maine, United States - Lowes Cove worm burrow | ecosystem: Environmental > Aquatic > Marine > Coastal > Sediment | place: USA: Maine...
TTTGTGGTGTATCCCTCGTTATTTTCGCCGTAGCCAATCCACCAAGAATTTGCCCTTTGGTCGCCTATTTCATAGAAAGCTGTATCTTCTGAAGTGTCTATATTTGGTTCTTTTGGGCCTTGCTCTAGTATTGGCGTTGCATCGTAATTGTATGTTATCCCTTCTGTTCCTGTGGTGCCAGTGTAATAAAATATAGCGTTTTCTATCAACCCCATATTAAGAACAGACTGAGAACCCGAGTTATCACCCAGGCAAACACTCTCTGTATTTACGTCACAGTAACCAATCCATTTATGGTTTAGCCTGCAATAGTCATACTTGAGGTCTGGTTTTCTATTCCCAACGCCGCTATTGCTATTATTGTTCTTTAGCTCTTTGGTCACCTTGTATGATAGTCTGGTCAGAGTGTTAAACGTAGATTGAGCAAACACATTTTCATACTTCAGCGTAATAGAGTCAATATATCGTTCTGCTATACTTCCGGTCAATACTAGATTTGGAAATGACATATTAAGATCCTAGTTGTGGGTAATACGTTGCCTTTACAGTGAAAGTTTCAAAGCCATCAACGACAAGTCCGTCCGTAACATCGTCAATATGCCATTCCAGGCTGTCAAATGTAAATACCGATCCTATTTCTGGAGGCTCAACGCTTATAGTTAAAAGTATGTATGTCAAATCAAGTAGCTTTGTTTGTGTAGACTCTTGTATGGAAGTTATAGCGCCGTTTGGAGATTTAGCCATTGCTCGGCTAACAGTATCCTTGATAGAGTATGCTTGGACTAATCCATATAGCTCCTCGGGTGTATCTATGCCGAATACTAGCACGGTTCCTGCTTGCAGTAAAGCCATTATTTAGTCTCCGCAGTCTTTTCTGGGTCCATGGTGTTAGCTACTCTTGCGTCGTACGAGCTGATAACCTTCAACTCTCTAAGCACTTCGAGGCCCTCGCTCGCTACCTTTTCAGTGGTAGTATCGAATGCCTTATCATTTGGTCTGAAGTTGTTTATAAATCCCTTTATAGATCCAAAGTTTAAAGACGGGGTGGCTTCGTTTAATAGCTGAACGGCGCCGATTAGTACAGTAATAGCGTCAGTGATTGATCGTACTATTACCAAAATCCCCTCAAGACTCGAACTGTCTGCCGTATCTGCCAGAATTTGATTAAACCTTCCTAGAGAATTTCCTAGCTCGCTAAATGCGTCAGTGTCCCTTAGTTCCCTTAGCTTGTCTATTGTTACTTGAAGCAGTTCGTTGTATTCCGACTGCCCTCCTGATCCTAACTGGGCGAGAGTTAGCTCTGAAACAGATCTTAATGTTGACTCTAGACCTTTTGTTGACCGAGCAAGCTCTTTTACGTTCCCCTTTGTCTTGGAAAACTCCTTGTTCAACATCTCTATAGCCTGTTCTGCTGTTCCTCCGTTCTTTGCAAGGAACTTTAACTGTTTCGCGGCTTCTGAAGAGAATTTGGTCGAGTTTCTCAGTGTTCGCGTATAGCGTCCTATTGCACCGGAGCCAACCTGGAAGGCACTAATTATACGGCCTATTGAGTTAACAAGCTCAGTCTTCCTTCCTAAGGTCTGCGCAGCAGCAAGCGCTCCAGCCATATTCTTTATTTGCTCAGCAGTGCCAAAGGCATTATCTGTTACATTTCGTAGCTGTACCGCGTATTTAATGAGGTCTGAAGTGTCGAAAGGCGTCTCATCTGCAAACTTTACGAGTGTTGCAAACTCTTCATTTGCTAGCCTTGCGTTTCCTGTGGCAAACTTTAGAGCAAGAGAAAGTTCTTCATAGGATTTGGCCGCGTTAATTCCGGCTTTATCAAGCCCAACCACAGCCGCCGTAATAGCAAGAAAGGCTGTCACTGATGCAGAGGCCGCCGCGTTAGCAGAAAGGCCAACAGCATTCATTGAACTGACAAACTGGCGTATATCTGCTGTTACAACTGCTCTGAGATCGTTACTCATTTTTACCTAGCTCCAAAAATACTTCATGTTGTCTCTTTAGGACTTCGCGCTCTTTGTGAGTCTTGACTTTTTCGCCCGTCTTTAGCGTGTAAACCAGGGCCATGCACTTATAGGCCATCGTTGCTGGCATGTTCCATATAATGTGGTCTATCTTTTCGTTTGTCTCAGAGGCGACAAGAACGGCAATACTTAGAATCCAGTCATAATCAAATGCATTACCTACGCTTTTTTTTTACCGTCTTGCTGTGGTAGGTCGCCTGATATCTTCATTATGTCAGATAGGGAAGCAAAGACGGAATCCATAACCTCTTGAAAGTCGTGCCCTACGAAATTGTCAGCGTAATACTTCCTTGCAGCCTCTTCAAAATCCTTTTCTGATTCTGAGATCTTTTCAATTCTATCCATCAACTGCTGAAATAGATCTGAATTGCTTTCAACCATGGGCTTCAGTTGCATCATGTTTTGAATGCGTTGCTTTATAGCCATGATTGGGCGAATCGCTTCCTTTCCTTTCCCCAGGACATAAAGAGCCTTCATGCAATCGCCAGTTTTCAGCTCGTCACCTTCAGAGCCAACCTTACCGTTGATAAATGGCGAATCGATTTCTTGAAGTAAAACAAGGTTTCCAAGAGCTATGTTGATGTCAATAGGCCCGACCTGGTACCCAGCCCCAATAGCGGCAAGGGTTAGGGTTGTATCTTCCTCGTTAACCTCTACAGTGGCCTTTTCCGCCGCACCGTCCATTATTCCTTGGATCTCTTCAACAGAGAGGTTCGTCAGATTCCTTCCTGAGATCTTTTCTGTAGATACTTCTACTTGCATTTTATGCCCCAATAGTTTATGCGATTGTTGCCGATGGATAAGAAACGCCCGAGATGTCGTATGTCGCAAAGTCGTCAATTACTTTACCGTCGTCTACGGAATCAAGCTGATACTCGATTGCATCATGCGTAAACTTTGTTCCGATGGTCGGAGGGCTTGCCGGAGTGCCAAGCATTTTAATATTCATTGTTAAGTTAATTTTTGGATCAAACTCTTGAGTTGATACTGTTGCTCCGTCTTCTCCGCGGGCGGTCGCCCGTTCAGTTACGTTGGTTACATTGACTGTCTGAATAATCCCGTATCCGGTCGTTGCCGAATCAATGGAAAACTCTAGTACTGTTCCTGCTTGCAGTGCCATAATATGACTCCTTTTATGGGGTTACTTCTTCTGTGGTCGCAACCACTAATACACTCAAATTCTTCTGCCAAACCTTGCTGTCAGGGGCATCCAACGAACCTTGCGGGATTATACCGTTATTATAGATAAGCAAACCTGGGCTAGCAGTGTTCAAAACTGTGACAATGTCGTCTTGATTGATTAGGTTTCTGATATCGCCTCTAATGTTATTGCCTGTCTTGGCGTCTTCGTCTATGCGCTTGCTGGTAAATATTCCGAAGTCGACAAGTACATTAAAGGCTGGCATAATATTAATTGTGCCCTCTTGCTCGTCTGCAATAGTTGCCTTGACTTTTACAACGCCAGTCAATGACTTGTCTTTGATATCCTCCCACCGCTCCACTGTTACGCCTGCGTCAACGTAGGTGGGAAGCAAAGATATAAATGCATCTTCTATAAGTGTTTCAATGTCTAGTGATCTAGCCACGGTTAAACCTCCTTGATATTTTACGTTTAACCCTTTCAAGCTCCCTTTGTTCGAATCTCTGAGCGTCTTTTATTGACTTTGCAAAGAATCGACGTGGAGCTATACTGATTGTTCCGCGCTCAACAAAGTTTAGATAATAAAGGCCCTTTGGTGTTCTCGCCGTATTGAATACCTCGATTACCCTCTTGTTTCCTGACCCCTTCGTTGACTTAGCCCAAGATTTGCTAGCCTTTCCCGTTTTTACTGGTGTGCGCCTTTCTGCTGTGCGCTTGAGGTATTCTCCGGTCTTATCCTTTATTTTCTCTATTTCTTTTTGCATATCAATTCCAGCAACCACAGTAAGTCTCTGAAATTCAAAAACACTTTTTCCCCAAGATAAGCCCGCTTTCGCGCCCAAAGATCTACTAGCGTTATAGTGCATTATACAGCCCCCCTTAAAACCTTGCCAGACAACTTGCGAAGTCTACGTCTTAGTCTTGCGCGCGCATTGTCCATAGCCCTATGGAGCATCTTGCGAGGAGCAATATATCGCGTTCCGTTCTCGATAAACGAGGAGTATTTCGTACTGCTTCCGATCTTCCATTTGTACCCCTTGAGTCTGTGACTTTTCCAGCTTGCCCGCAGGTCTCCAGTTCTGTCGTTGTAATCTCTCCCGGGTACTTTCAATTCTCTGATAACTTCATCCGCTGTCCGTCTCAGGATATCTCTAATAGCCTTCTGGACCTTCCGAGATGTGGAATTCTCCAGCTCTGGGAAGCTCTTTACCGTGTTACCGAATGTGAGGGATACTCTAGACATTATCTACCAACACTAAGTCGAAGCCTGCTGAGACTGCATTGCCTACCGCTGCTGGCGATGCGATTGACTGTACTCTTACTTCAAGGTCTGTTTTCTCTTCTATCTTTAGCGGTACAAAATAGTCAAGTATGATTGAACTGCTTCCGGTGTCGGATATTGAATTTACATTTTGTAGTCTGAATACCTTTCCAAAATCACGCGCAAAGAATTTAATAACGTATGCTGATAACTTTGAGCCTCCAGAGGTTGAAGCATACCCCCTTGTTAAGTATCCAGTCTTTCCAGCGGGTACGGTATAAACACACATTAGTGTCTGTTGGTTGTCAGGATCAACAACAGCCCTTATATCTGCGTTAGTATCAGGCACTCCACCTGTCAACGCTCCGTTTACGAAAACAAACACATGTCCGACAAATTCAGTCCCGTTGTTATTGTATGCTCTATAAACACGTATTAAGGGTGTAGTCAGTGCCACTCTTGATTGCCCGTTTAGTGTTACTTCTTGCGTCACTTCATTATAGTCAGCATCTAGCCCTATAACGGTTACTGCTTGCGTGTCTGCTGCACTTGATGAACTAACGCTGTCTATGTCTGCGGTTGATGAATAAACGTATCGCATCAACTCCCACGCTGTACCATCTTCAGCACCGTCCCACACAGTGACAAAACCGTCTGCTGTATCAAAATTAGGTGCATTGCCAAATTTAGCAACACCTGATTGATCGGTAACATTTCCCTGCGCGATATTTAGACCGCTTGACCTGTCGTTTATATTTTGGTTCCCGTCATTGTCTGCAAGGAAGTTCCGAAACGTTCCATCAGGGCTTAATCCAGTTCCAACCGCTTTGACTAACTGCGCGTCATCATCACCAATAATGGGGTCTTGTATTCTGTGAGAACTCGCAAGCCCATTTGCTTTTAATATTACTTGCAGCCTGAACTCTGTCTGATCCAATGCGCCATTGGTATAAACTATTCTGTACCACTTTGCATAGGGGTTTATAGAGAAGTTCTTTCCAGCTCCAGCAGAAAGCGTAAACTCGTCGCAGTGATCCCACTCTACTCCATCGCTTGACTGTTGAACCTCTAACCCGTCAACAGCAGAAGCAACGTCAGAATAGGTATTTATATAGATTATACCGTATCCGTTGCACCTTTCAGCGGAGCCGGTAAATGCATTGTTAGCTAATAGCGGCGTCGACGTGCTGTTAAGCAAACTTACAAGAGGTGGAATCTCAACCGGTAACGGGTTGTCTTCTGTATACTCAAGCCCAACATTTATAGACCCGTCATCCTCAACAACCATCAGGTTATGGCCGTCGGTTCCGTTGTTGGTATCTTGTCCGAATATTTGCTCAGCCATTTATACCCTCTTAACTTCAAGTTGAACAACTGGGCTTAGTCGTCGGTTGTACTTATTGCACACATCCTTGATGGCCTGTGTGAATTCTTCGTCCTTCCTCGCCTCGATAGCTTCAAGGCGCTCTTTTAACTGCTTTTCTGTCAATCGTGCCATAGTTTGCCCCTATGTGTTTTGTTTAGAATACGTCTGAATCGTCGTGTGTCTCGTCTTTGAGTTCTGTAAGCTTCAAGCCTATCCCACGTTCACAAGCCTTGAAGAAAGCTCTTGCCGCCGCCTTTTCTTGTGTCGAGAAGTCGCCAAGGATGTCAACAATGCTAAGGGTTGCTTTTGCCTTGTCAACCTCGCCTGCATTCTCGCCAACTACGCCCTTGAGGACGCCGTGAATTCTGATACACTGCTTGTTTTCAATGCTGGTAATATTGAGCTGAGAGAGCTTGAATTTAACGTCTTGCTCTGTGGGGTAGAACTTGGTTTGTTTTCTCTTTTTAATTGACATGACTATACTCCTTTATGTGATGTTTAATACACCTGAATTATTCCAAACGATCCCCGATCCGCCAGGGTTTGACGTAGGAAGATTGGTCGCCTTGAATTCCTTTATTGTAAGTACATCGCCATTTAGGTCCATCCTTTCAGAGAAGCCGCCACCATCACGAAGTGCCCACGCATAGCGACCATACCCAAGCGCGTGGTCAGTGACCTGCATTCCCATCATCCCGACCGCTGAGCCCTTTGCCTCGGGCGTAAAGAAGACGCGAATCCAGTTATCGTCCGTGGAGTTATCGTTATGCAATTCTAGTGCCCCGACACCTGACCCGATAGACGTACTTGCATCGTTAATGCCAAGAGATGCGGGGTATATACTGCCTGTTGAGTTTACTTGAAGCTCAGAGGAAAACGAACCCGTAAGTGGGGATACTTTTATTCCAACCGAGCCACTGAAGTATCCATCACCCGCAACGCCGAGCGTTTCACTGCCAACCTGAGCCGCGCCATCTCCAACAAGCAATATGCCATCGATTGCAACGTCGTCTGAAAAAACCACATCTCCTGAAACATCGCCAACTGTGAAGAGTATGTCACCATCTGCTGTTATTAGTTTAGCCATGATTCCCCCTTATACCGCGTAGGTTAAAGCTGTGAGGTCGGTAGCAACCTGTGAGAATGCGCCACCATCAGCAAAGACCCGGGAACCTGTTGCAATGGTGACCCGTTGCGCGCGCCATTTAGCCGCAGACAAAGCGGTGCCGGATACAGCGTGTCCAATATACTCATAGGTTGCATCGCTCTGGTTTTCCCTTGAATAGCCTTCAAGGTTTAATTCATAGACTGCATTTCCGTCAAACTTTTCTTGTGCCATAATTAATATCCTTGTATTGGGGATGTTGATGTTGAAATATTAATGTAAGATGCGCGGCCCGTTGTCTTGTCGTCTACGTTCGGGAGGCTGGTTATGCGTTTGGCCAATTTATCAAGTTCCATCATAGTAGCCTTATATTCAACCTTTACGTTTTCTGGAAAGTCTTCTTGATCTCCAAATTGTGTCCATGTTTTCATCCGTATAATCGGAACAACTAGGGCTCTAATGTAGTCGACTGCTACCGTCTCGGTAACTGGAATTGTGTACCTTGATGCAATCGCCGCGTTTATCATTCCTTCTGACGCGTCTATAATTAGCTGTAAATGGTCATCGTCTACAATTCCAGATACCTCGTATATTTTCAGTACCCTGGCAAGAAGTGTCTTGGTTTCGTCTAGTGTTATGTATGCCATACCGACTCCTTGGTAAAAAGCCGCTAATGTGGGGACGATCCACACTAGCGGCCTGCTATTGGGGCAAATACCGCTTAGGAAACAAGACCGCCGTAGATCTTGTGAGGAACAGCAGGACCAGCGGCCATACGACCGGAAGCCATGAAGTCAACAGTATTGGAGCGCTCGACTTCCTGCGCGTTGGACAGAACAGGCATAGGATTACGCCTGATCTGCAACAGAACGCCTTTAACGACGTCGGTGGTATCGGCGAGATACCAATAGTCGTCATAATCGCCAATCAGATACGGACTGATGACAAGACGAACGCCTAAAGTACTGTAGAAGTTCTGAATCTGAACAGCAGATGTTTCGCCATCACCGATGAACTTGTTGCCAAGGATATCAGCGGCAGTTTTAGCCATCTTCGGACCAACAACCAAAACGTCAGGCCTGGTTGCCAAAGGTTCGCCTTGATGATCAGTATAGCTCTGAATAGCTACATAGGCCGCTTGGAACGTGGTAGCAGTCAACGCGCTGGTAGTCAGGTTGTTAATTGTGCTATCGCCGTACGCACGATCTGTTGCAAACAATGCTTTACCATCATAGGCAAGAGGGTTAGAAGTCAGAACAGACATAATCAAAGCCTGTTGCTTCTTGAACCAACCGGAAGTCATAGACGGTACGATGTCAAGGTACATGCCGACCTGATCATCTTCCAACTGCTCTTTAGGCATTTTGATAGAAGATTCAAATGTGCGATTGATAACCTTGTAGTCATCAGAAGCAATGTCTCTAAACTGACGGGCGCCATGCCATTCTGACCAACTACCAAGCGCTTCAAGGAAGGCGTAGTTGTTGGAAGCAGTGGTTGACGTATAGCGGGTTGCTAATACGTTCAACTGGTTTTGTGGTTCAGCGACGAACGCTTCTGTCCACTTGGCCTGGATGCTCTGTTCGAGTTCTTGCAGAGATTTATCATTAATATTCATGGTTTACTCCCTTATGCCTTTTTCGCAGGGTCGAAGTCAACATAAACGCCATCAGACGTTACGTCCACAACCACACCGGCGGGAATGTTATTAGTAGCGCCTGCGATAACACAAACAGAACTTGCGGTTTTCACGTAGCAGAGGGTTCCAATACCTGTAATGAGAACAGGATTCGTCCCGTCATTGTCCATCAGATGAACAGCAGTCGAGATGAAATCGACAGTTTCACCGTCATCAGTATTGTCAATCTCTTTGGTTCCGACTCCAAGAACAACCGTAGAAGCGGTATCAGTACTAGCGATAGCCTCCGGCGTTGCGTCTTGGCTTACCATTTCGCCGACATAAAGGATTTCAGCATCCTTTACAGTGCGGGCGTCCACATAGGAGAACTTAGCCTCTCCAGTCCGTGTGTTTCTTCGATTACCCATAATATTCTCCTATTTTGGGGTTTGGTTACTTCTTACGTTTATTCTGTTCAATCGCATCATTCAGTTGATTATGCGCAATGACAAGAGCCTTGCGAGCCCCGCGCCATTCTGCACCATCTGGGATAAGTCCGGCTTGGTCTTTGATGTCCTTCAAAAGCTTGGTAGCATCAAAAGCCTTCTTGCGTGGTTTGGGTGTCTTTTCGTCTGCCATTACATTATCCTCGATTTATTGTGTACTTTAAGAAAATCTTGTGCCTTGGTGCTTAGGACATTGCTGTTCTTCTCATCCAAGATGGTCTTTCGCTTCGGTGCGTTCTCTGCGTATACTTGCAACTGCTCAAAAGTCAGGCTATCAACAAACTCGGCCATTTTGTCGGTCAGCCCCAGGCTTGCGGTGATTGCGTCGCGCTTGATGCTTTCCAGTTTTGCTTTAAGCTCTTGATTCTCGGTTGCCAACTCTGCGGCCTTCTGAGCGTCTGCCAATTCAGCTTTAAGGTTTGCGTTCTCTTCAAATGCGTTGGTACTGGAACTCTTAAGAGCTTCGATCTCTTCAGACAACCGCTTGTTTTCGGCTACCGCATCTGCAACCAAGTCTGGCTTCTCTTCGTCAGAAGTTGACTCAGTTTCTTGCGTCTCGTTGCCAGTAGTCGCAGTATCAACAACCTCTTCCGTTGTCGCTTCCTGTACCTCTTCAACGGTTTCAGTCGTTTCTGGTGCTTCAGTTTGTGTTTGTTCATCACTCATCAGTTTCGCCCTCTACTAGTAGATTTACTCCCCAATCACTAAGCCTACTCATAAGAATGCTAACGTAGGCAAGCATTACATGAGACTGCGCGAACAGAAAAGATTTCTGAAGTTCTTTAATACTGTCCATCTTGTCGCTTTGGACAAAGGCAGTCAATGCCTCTGACTTCTTTTTCAACTCTCTGTATTCTTCTAGAACGAGTTCTTTATACGTCTCCATCAGTTTCGCCCTCTGTAGTGGTTACGGTTTCTGTAGCGGTGGCGGTGCCATCATCAACTCCGCCCTCTTCATTCAAATCTTCGTCAAGTGTTGCCTCAAGCTCTGATACAACAAACCTAAACTCGTATTGCTTGTCGTCTGAAATGCCTTCAAGCTCTTTGATCTTGCTTATTAGCTGATTAGTCAAGGTGTCTTCTATGGCCGAACTGTCATCCAAGATACGCTTCTCAAGTACTTCCTGGTGTACGTCTGCTGTTGATCTGTTGGAGTCTTGAGAGTCAGAGGTTGACCCCTGTCCTAAAATGATCTTGGTGATATCCTGCTTGTACTTCTCTTCAGCGTCAAAGAAATATTCACCATCAGCCTGCATGGTTTCATTGTAATCAACTTCTACCCCTTGACCAAAAACTACACCGTCAACATCATCAAGGTTATTAATAAGAGATTCGGCGGCGCTCCAGTCTGCTATAAACGAATCGCGTTCACCTGGCATGTTAAGCTGAATGAACCCTTTGCCATATTTTTTCTCAAAACGCAAGCGCTGATCTAAAGTTGTTCGCTTAAATACAAACTGCCAAGATACTCCATTGCCCAGCCATCCCCGCGCGGGATCAATACCAGATGTCAGGTAGTGACTAATCATCTTCGCTTGATTGAAATCAACGCCTTCGTGATTGTCTTGGGTCCATAGCTTAGGATAGTAAACAGAGCTTCGGAAGGTCAGAAAATGGCTAGGGATATGATTGAATCCTGTGATAGATTCCCCATCAGATACGATCTCAGCGAATGAAAGCCCGACTAGATAGGAGTCGCCAAGCATAGACGAAATCAGCTCATCAATGGTCATCAGTCCTTCTTTAGGATCGCCCTCGATACCTCTAAGCACTTCCTCAATCTTCTTGGCTTCGTCGCTCTGCTTTCCGTCTTCGTCATCTTCGCCAACTACAGTCCACTCTTTAGAGGTAATATAAGAAGTGCGCGTTTCGATTGAATGCAGAATATCAGGATCCTTCTCTTTGATCTCTTCAAGGAACTTGAAATAGCGGGTAGTGTCGCCATCACTCAGGGCCGCGTTAAATAAAGTCGCGTATGATTCCGGAGTTATCCCTGGGGATTGTTCCTCGATAGCTTGCCTGTCTTCAGGTATGAAAACGATTCGGTTATCTGTCATTTTAGGCATAGCAAAAAGCGTCCGTGTGTTGTGATTTATCTCTTACCAATATTATAGATAAAAGAAATCTGGACAGCGCTTAGGCAATAAAAAACCCACCCAGATTAACTGAGTGGGTCGGAGTGAGGCTCCAGCGTGGATAAAGCTACAAGAGGCGTGTTACCTGATTACACTATGGGCCGGATCGTACCGCATCGGATTCGAACCGAACTTCCTCTACTGATAAATTAATCATATCCGCCGCGAAAGTCAAGCTAATAGGATGATTTCTTTTTGCTTCTGCTGTCCTCGGCTTGGTTCTGTGCAACCATGTCATTGTAATCATTGCCTGCCACAGCATCAAAGGGATCTGCCTTCTTGGTTGACATTCCTTTAATCTCTCCTCTTGATGACTCGGGAACCTCTGTTAATGCCATAGCAAATGCAGAGAACATATCGCCATGCCCTGTGTTGCCTATTCTCGATGCGTTATAAACTACGTTATTAGATTCAGTCACTATCCTCTCAATGCTAAGGAAGTCTTCTTTTACTTGCTTGTCCGACATCATCCTTATCCAGCCATTTTGAAAGTACCGCTTGGCTTTCGGGTACGCTTCCGCCTTGCTTTGCATTGTCGGTATGAATGGCTCAACAACGTGTTCGCCTAGCTTTTCTTGAAGGATTGTCGCAGGGTGCCTGCCGATGCCGCCAAAATCAGGTACCAGTTTTCTTGCATGGTACAGCTTCACAACCTTGATAACCTCCTCTATCTGCTCTGTGATCTTGGTTCCCCTGTCGAAATACTTTGTCTCTACTATCTCTACGTTGTGACCCTTGTCTACTCTGAGGACGCAATACGTTGCAAAGTCACCCTCCATACTTTCAGCAATGTCATAGCCCACGTAAAAGACGCCATTCTTCAGGCTCCCTTCATCATCATATCTATCTATAGCCTCTTCAAGTTCATCAGTGGTCAGGAGCGCGGTCGCCTCTTCAGAAGGGATGCACATAAACTCTTGACTAAATGTGTGTTCGTCATAGGTTTTCTTCAGCCATGCTAAGAAATCTTCCCTGCTCTGCCATGGATCGCGCCCCAGGTTAACCAGCTTAGGATTAACGATCTGTTCGACCAGTCCCATTTCAATCGCGTCAATGATAGTGGTCTTGTGCAAGCTCCATTCTGTATCTGGGTCTTTCTTGGCGTCAGCGATTATCCTATTAAACACACTGTTTCTTGATCTGTGGGTAGACAGAACAGACATGGACCCGCCTGCCATCATTACAGGCTGTGCGAGGCTTAAGAGTAATTCGGGGTCTTTGTGTGCGGCCAACTCATCCAGAACCAACGATCCACCCTTACCGATTGCGGCATTTGGGTTTGAGCTTACGGCCATAATTCGAGACACGCCGCCCTTGTGGGGAATAGAGAACGACAACGTCCTAAAGCAATTCTCCGGTATCTGATGGCTTGGCGGCTGTATGGCATTCCACATGCGCCCCCATTGTTGAACATCCAGGATAAATTCAGTTGCTAGTCGCTCATCCCTGGTTACAGCGACGATATCATGGTGCTTGTACTTTAGAATCTCATTCCATTGATCATAAGACGTTGAATAGGTTCCGCCAATACGCCGCGATTTCTCGAGAATCTTAAGGCGTGATCGGTCGGTTATCCAGCGGGTTTGGTAGTCTAGAAATTTCATTGACGCCTCTGCCTCTTTGACCTATTCTCCCTTCGCCTTTCATTCTTAGCTATCTTATTCTGCACGCGAGGGCCATAGTCGCACCACATGGGGTCTGGCATTGGACATGTCAGCTCCATCTGTAAGTTGCTAGTATTGACTATCATATCTGATGTCATCTCCATAGCGTCCTCTGTGGTATCAACAGCAACAATCTCTATGCTGTTTGCCTTAAGCTCGCCTGATAGCAATTTAATCAACGAGGAACCTCCTTCCCCTACTACAAGAACTTTTTTCATGCTACAACCTCTCTTAGTTCGTTTAACCCTGCTTCAATCTTAGCTCTAATGCTGTCGCGTGTCTCTCTGCGTTGCTCTGCCAGCTTGGTTACGCTTACGCCTTCCATGAAATGTTCCCTGATGATGTCGGACATGTGGTCATCAAGTACGGCAAGAAGGTCTATATCATCCATTGACTCAAAAGAACAGGCAGCTCTAAAGTCCCTACCTTCCATCTCCACAGTATTGCACTTGTGCTCATGTGCAATGGGATAATGTACAAGCCTGTGATCGTAGTTAAGGTATTGTTGTATCTCGGCCCTTGCTTTGATGTGCGCATATGTTGAGAAGGAGCCGCGCTCCGGCCTATACTGCTCGCAAGCCTTACGCAATCCTTCATACGCTTCTTGCATCAGGTCTTTGTGGGTCGTAGGATCTGCTGTATAGAACCAGGCTATACCTGCAATCATCGCCTCGAATTGCTTTACTATTTCGTCCGTGAACTCCATCAAGACTCCTCAAAGTTTTGTTTCTCTGTAACGCCCTCGAACCGGCAACCGAACAGGCATATATAATTCTCTGTGATAGTAGATATTACCTCTGAGACACCACAGTCTATACTGCCTACGGAGAAATTATCTCTAACCTCCATCCATCCAAAGCCTGTTTTTTGCATATCTATTTCATGTATTGGACACTTCATAATATTACCTCAATAGCCTCTGCTCAAATTCTTCAATCATTTCATCGGTGATCTCTGTTTCCTTAACCTCTTCGTGTGGCCGGTTCAAGCCCCATAAGACAATCAGCCTGTCAATCATAGCAATCTGTAGTTGGGTGTCGTTTTCCTCAACAGCTTTTCTATGGATGTCCATTAAATTAGCCTGCGCCCAGCCATAGTTTACGCTGATATCTTTCTCGCCTCTTTTGACAATTTCTTGCTTTGCTATCCTGATTAGCTCGTAACACTTGTTATGCCCTATCTGATATCCTGAGTCTTTCAGGATCTGCCATATCGTCTGCATGCCTGAGCCTTTTAGGATCTCCCGGACTGTGATTTTTAGTATCTTAATGTTGCGCATCGCCGGGAGACTAGGAGGCTTCTCGGGCTCTGCGTCCTCGTAAGTGGCCTCTATTATTTCTATACGTGCCATATCTCGCTTAGTCCTCCGTATCTCTTTGTTAACCTTGCGCATATTATCTGATGCCGTATCTATTCATCTTGATATTATCCGGCAATAGCTTTCCCTGGATACCAATCAACGCGTGGCACACCCTGGCAACAAGTGAGGCATGTTCGATCTCTGCAAACTCAGAGTCTAGAGTTAGGCATACCTGCTCTGACTCATTTCGTGGGGTAGGTGTAAGATTGAGGCACTCTACCCCTCGCGTTTGCTTGAGGCATGATGTTACCAGTTGCGGAATAGGGCGTGGATTTGGATAACTGTCTCTGAGGTCTTGTAGAATACTGATAACATGCCTAGGTAGCCGTATTTTTCGCTTAATTTTCATCTACTCACCCTCCTTTGCTTCGGCTGTTCTAAAATGATATTCAAGGGCTGTTTCGTTGTGTGCTTTTCGACACGCATCACAGCGCCCTATGATTTTACGCAGCCGCATAGCCTCTGAAACTGCGTTGTTTGTGTACATTCGCTGTTGTTCCAGCAATCCCTTGTACATGGCTATGGTTTGCTGTTCCTCAGTGTCTTGCATATTGATAGTCACACTCATCTACTCAACCTCCTTTGCTATGGCATCCTCTTCAGCCAGCATCAACCATCTCTCTGCACTACAGACGTCACCCCACGTATCTACACCGTGTTCTTTAAACTTCTTCTTCATAGCCAGTTCAACCTTCTCGCAGACTACCGCAAGTGTCTTTGATATTGCGGTTTGCTTCTTATTCTCCGCCTCAAGCTCTGCAACCTTGTCTCTCAGCGCCTCGAATGTCGCTGTGTTCTCGTCTTTCTGCTCTGCTATCTCTTTCTTATGGCACGTTAGGCAGATAGCCTCGCCAGTTCCCGTACATTTTGAACAATCGTTATACATCAATCAACCTCCCTTGCTTTGGCTTCTGCCCACTTGTCACAAAACATACGCACTTGTTCTGTCCCTATATCTACCAGTAGCTGTAACGCCTCTTTACTACTTTCAACAACCGCTACCTGTCCTTTCCACCTGCTATGCCACTTTACCTGATCGTCGGTCAATCTCCGCTTAGACGGAATTTTATCGCCATCCTTAACCTCTGCCAACACATTCGCACCTCTATACCCTATAAGCAAATCAGGGCATCCTTTACCTGTAGCGGCCAGTGATTGCACACTTGCACCCGCACCTCTTAACGCCTCTACTATGACCCCCTGGTTATCGTCTACCCTTGCCGCCTTTCTAGCCATCTACTCAACCTCCCTTGCTTTGGCTTCCTGTCCGTATCGGTTAAGCTCTACACCTAATGCCCTAACCTCTGCACAAGCCTTGTCGTAGTCAAACGGCCTGCGGCGTGATTCACTAAGTCGCCTATCCTCATGTGCACGACCCAAGTTATAGGCCTTGGCTACAGTCTCTTTCAACTCCGCCACCTCCGCCTTGAGCGTTGCGAGTTCATCAGTATTTACCGCCTTTCTAGCCATCTGTATATCTCCTTTTTATAGTTGCGATACCGTCACCGCGTAAATTCATAAACTAAATCAACTTTGCCTATAGTTAATATTGAGGCTAATTTGGGATAAATCAAGATTATTTGATAAAATAACCATACACAGGTATTGTAATATTCTAATATCGAAGTATAGTATTGATATACACTAACCCAAACCAAGGAGTAAGACAATGACAACCAAGAAAGCAACAACATGGGAAGAGGTCCAAGAGAACAGCGAGATCGTAATGGCAATGGACGCCCGTATTTCACACCTTGAAGGGATCAGCGCATCCTTGGTGCGTATGGAGTGTGACAACTCCGATATCATAGCCAGCATAGAGCTATGTAAAAAGATCATCAAAAATATAAAGAACTAAGACAATGAACAACTATTTCAAGGGAGAGTAGCCATGTTTGAAATCGACAAAGCAGAGTGGGAAATCACAGAGCGGATGGAGTGTGTTGACAACTCAACATATGAAGTAGTAGTAGAGGCAGACGTTAACGGTATAACCTATTGGGCAAACGGCATTGAGTCATGCGGAGAGCTGGTAGACATCGACGCATCAACAATTGAAAAGAAAGGAAACTAAGACAATGCCAACATTCACCCAGCTAAAGGAGACTATAGAGAGAGAGACAGCAGAGCACCTAAATGAGATAAAGACTAGACTTGAACAACAAAATAGGGGTATAAGCGATGGAACAGAACGAAACTCAAGAACTGGAAATGTTGGAACGCTCGGCGGCTATGGAGTTACGAGTGATGATAAACGCCTTGTCTCAAATTTCGGCGATGCCTATCACAGCAGATCGGTATAGACTAAAAGCACTTGACCTGGTTGACCAAATGGAAGAGGAAGCATCATGCAAGTAATATATTGGGGGCTCGCTCTAGTCGTTGCCGCTTTCATTCTCGGCATTGTATCAGATCTACTTAAGGGCCACGAAGCCTGTAAACCTGAAGAGGAATCAGACAGGTGGTTCGCCTCTGCCGACGTAACAGACTGCCACATTAATGGGGGCAAGTGTTCCTGTGAGGATTGCTACGTCAGAAGCGCTTGTATTGACTCCCTACCATTCGAGGAGGATTAGAGATGGTAGATATTTATGTATGGAGTCATTGTAGCGAGGAGTGGATGCATTTTGCCACAAAAATCAGCGTAGTGGAAGCTGAGGAGCTTATCAAGGCTTATAAATATGATCCAAGATACTGTAGGATAGAGAAAAGATGAGGACTAAAATGGCTAAGAATAAATTCAACCTAAGCAAAGATTTTGACCGAAACGTATTTAATCCTCTTGTAAGCAGGCTCTTAGCCAAGCGCTCAATGGTACGCCTTGAAGTAATCCCCAAACCAAGGTCAGGCAACCAGAACCGCTATTACAGGGCTTGCGTTAAAATCCTGAGCAACTACACCGGATTCAGCACAGATGAAGTGCATGATCTATGCCTTCGATACTTTTCAACCGAATACACAAAGGAGACAAACACAGGAAAAGAACACACGTTTAAGAAGACTACCTCACAAATGGACACTAAAGAGATGTCCGAGTATATAACCAAGGTCCGGCAAATGGGAGATTCAATTGGGTGTTACCTGCCGACCGCTGACGAATATTTAACCAACTGGAAGGAGTGCGAATAATGAAACACAGCGAATCACTCACCAATATTTCAGCAGCCATCGTTGCGGCCCAGTCTGAAATGCAAGGCGCAAAGAAAGACAGTGCAAACCCATTCTTTAAGAGCAAGTATGCGGATCTCGGCGCAGTCATGGCGGCAACTAAGGACGCCCTTCACAACCACGGCCTTTCTATTATGCAATTCCCTATTGCCTCTGATGGCATGTGCGGAGTTGAAACAGTGCTTATTCATACATCAGGTGAGTTTATATCTCAGGATTGCTTGCTTGCATGTTCTAAGCAAGATCCCCAGGCATACGGAAGCGCTATCACATATGCAAGGCGCTACGGCTGGCAGTCTGTTTGCGGTATCCCCTCAGAAGATGACGACGGAAACGCTACTAAGGTAAGCACAGAAGATGTCATGGACAAGATTGACAAACACAAGGACGCAATGACTCCCGAATTCAGGCAGTGGTGCATGGATAACAAGAACAAGAAAGCAGAGAAAGTATTTAACACAATCAAAGAGAGGTATGAGGCATGAAAATCGGAATTGAAATCAGCATAGACGTAACCAAGATCGACAAAACGCGAATACACGTAGGCGAGAAAGGCAAGTACATCAACCTGACCACCTTCATTGACACCGAGAATAAGGACCAGTACGGCAACCATGGCTTTATCTCCCAGTCAACATCCAAAGAGGAGAGAGAGAACGGAGTTAAAACACAAATCCTCGGCAATTCAAAGGTGTTCTTTAAAAAGGACAGCGAAGTAAAGCAGGCTCCAGAGGTTCCACCACCACCATTCGAAGAGGATCCTATTGACGACGTACCTTTTTAGATTTGACTGAGGCAGTCATTTAGAGGCAAGCGGAAGCCCTCTGGAGGGAGGCCGGAACGGTGGCCGAAATACCACCGTATAAATATCAAACTTAATAAAAGGATTATCAAACGATGACACGCAAATCACCATATAAGAGCAAGAGCAAAAGAACGGTCGTCGGGCTGGCCTTCCACCGAACAGAGATGGCATTAGTTGACAAGCAAGTTTCAGACCTTTACGAACGTATTGGAGCGCTCAACAGGGAAGCCGTAACCCTCTATGAGTCACATGAATCACTTGAACAGGATCTAAAGACAGCAAACGCGAATGCTGAGACATGGGAAAAGCGTTGCAGACGTGAGCGCTTAGTTAATAATAAGCTGGTCGGGTGGGAAGGATGAACAACGTCAACACATTTATCAAGACCTACAACGTAACAGACTGCCAAGCCGCAAAGATCCTAGGAGTTTCCCCGGGCAACCTCAGTGATTGGAAGTCAGGAAAAAGGGAGATACCAAAATACATCATAGCCAGCATCGACCTACACCTCGACATCTCAACCGCACACAAGAACAGAATCAAGGAGTTATCACAATGAATAGATTCAAATTTAGAGCATGGAACATAGCTGGTGAAGTAATGGTGTATTTTGACAAGGATGATCGTTATCAACTATCGCACCTATTCCATTTGATGAATGGAACGCATGGCGAAGATGGCATAGTAGAGCAGTGCACCGGACTCAAAGACAAAAACGGCGCGCTGATTTATGAGGGGGACATTGTCAATGTGCCTTATAATTATATAGGCAATGCCGTGGTGAAATTTGAGCGTGGGGCTTATGACATAACAAGATATAAACTATCTGAACTAGAAGTACTCGGCAACATCCACGAAAATCCCGAACTATTGGAGCTATCACAATGAGTTTATTGGACGAAATCACAGACAGCCAGCTTGAGTTTTACAACGCCAAAATGCAAGTTATGCGTGAGATGCTCAGGGAAGCCGGTATAGCGGTATCTGAGGACACATTAAGCGAACGGGCTCACGCTATACTTGACCGGGCTATTGCAGAACATAGCTACGAGGAACAACGCGAAGCCGCAATACCAGCAGTTGAGCCTCTTGATGGGTAACTGTACAACATGCGGCAACTTTGTACCCTTCCCAGCAACAGCCTGTAAGCTCCGAATCAGCGTTAAAGATTCAGAGTGTAAGTGGGTTTCACGTTTCGACGGGAAGGAATCGGCAAGAGTTCGCCAAGAAAACAAGCGTCAAGGCTTGAATCGACAGCGGAATTGATTAAATTATAATTAGCGAGTAGAACCGCGGCAAACACTTTACGCCCCTTGAGTATCAATCTTCGGTACTGTTCTACCAAGGGGCTATTTTTTTTAAGGAGTAGAACCCTATGCCTAAAGCCCAATTGTATGACGAACTTACAACATCAGGTCGTCGAAGCTTACGTAATGAGTATGTGAAATCTCAACAAGAAATGTGCTACTACTGTGGAACAAGCCTTTATGCTGATCCGCCTAGCAAAATCTCCAGCCGACCTGTCAACTGGAAACTATTTCCGCCAAACTTCCTAAGGTTTCCAATACACCTACAGCATAATCACAACAGCGGCTTTACAGAGGGTGCTGTTCATGCTTACTGTAACGCCGTAATGTGGCAATATGAGGGGAGGTAACAATGTCTAAGCAAACACCATTCTTTAAATTTGACGCCATGCAATGGCTAGGGGGTGCTATACAAAACTGTACTCTCGAGGAAAAAGGGCTGTTTATTGACATCTGCGCTTTGTACTGGAAAAACTATAAACCCGTAGAAATCGACGCAAAATTTAAGGTACGTTATAGGTACCTCGAAGGTACCTTGAGCAACCTTATAGGTACCTTGAGCGACCTCGGATTTATTGAGGTTTTTGAGGCTGGAATCATTGTTCCTTTTCTCGATGAACTCATGATAGAGCGCGCTGATTTCCTTGAAAAGTGTTCAAAAGCAGGCAAAAAATCAAAGGCTTTAGAAGGTCGCTCGAGCAATAAGAAGGAAGAAAGAAGAAAGAAGAGTGTAGATAGTAGAAAGAAGATAGAAGATAATACCCCCAATACCCCCAAGGGGGCTAGTTTACATGATAAGGTAGTTTCTGATATTGAATGGCCTGAGTCATTCGACGAGGATGTAAAGCATATTTTCCTTATGTTCTTAGGCGATAGGCGAGAAAGTAAAAAGTACGTCACAGATAATGCGGTTAAGGGCCTTTTTGGAAAGCTTAACGGATTCACACGACAAGAGCAGATAGACGCAATCAATGACGCCATTGCAGGCGGTTATCAAGGATTGTTCCCAAAGAAGGCCTATGTAGGCAATTCCAAGACACCAATACAAAACCTGGGAGTATTGCCGACCACAGAACAGCTTGCAAGTCAACGAGGCGTTATCTCAACCGAAGAGCAATTAGACGAAGCATTCAAACTGGAGAACCTGTAATATGCTTAATCTACAGAATTCCCTTAATGGTGCCTTAGAGAGCTTTAACCCTGCCAACGAACCAGAGGTCGACCAGGAGACGATAAATCGCTTCACGGCCCACTACAAGGAACGATTCACCCATTACGGCTATGATAATCGGGAGCCATACAACTTTAACGCAATTGCTCGCTATTGTGCGCTACTTTATGCCGGTAATATGAAAAAGGGCTTATGTCTTGTCGGTGATGCTGGAAGGGGAAAGACGTTCGCCTTCCGAATCATGGAGAATCTTTTCCGATTGCGCATGTTCAGTTCTATTGAATTGAAGAGCCGGTACAAGGTTTTGGGAGATGCCAAAAGGCAAGCGCTGTATGATGAGATGAAAGGCAATTACTCCAACCGTAACCAGCCGGCTATTGATTGTCTTTGGAAGGATTGCTGTATTGATGACATCGGCACAGAGACAACGATTGTCGATTATGGCGAGAGGGAAGAGTGCATTGATACCATCGTACAGCATCGTAGCAGGGAGTTCGAGATTAGCGGGGCAAGAACCCACATGAGCTTCAATATCCTTCTGGAGCCGTTAAAGGATGCCCAGGGCAACCAGTTATCACCTAAAGGAGAGTCAGCGCAAGAGAGGTACGGCGCTAGGTTTGTTTCAAGAGTACATCAAATGTGCTTTGTAATTGTATTACGCGGTAACGACCGCAGAAGAGACTAAGGAGAGATTATGTACGGAAATTTAGATTTACGGAACTGCGATTGCATGGAGTTGATGGCAGAGTATCCAGACAAACACTTTGACCTGGCTATTTGCGATGTTCCGTATGGTATCAATCACGCAGACACTGCCGGAAAGCAAGCAGGCACCAAATACGGCAAGGCGGCGGCGGCTAAGCGGGATTACGCGATTAAAGATTGGGACAAGGAGATACCTTCTGCAGAATATTTCATAGAGCTGTTTAGAGTGTCAAAAAATCAGATACTCTGGGGAGCCAACTACTTAGTTAAGTACTTGCCATCTTCTATGGGCTGGGTTTTTTGGGATAAAGACAATGGAGATAACGGTTTTTCTGATGGAGAATTAGCATTCACTTCATTTAAGAAAGGGCTAAGAAAGGTTGATATAACCTGGAATGGTATGATTCAGCACGACATGAAAAACAAGGAGCAACGAATACACCCCACCCAGAAACCAGTGGCGCTCTACAAGTGGCTACTGCTGAACTACGCCAAGCCAGGCGACACGATCCTCGATACACATTTAGGCTCCGGTTCTATCGCTATTGCCTGCTATTACATGGGTTTTGACTTAACAGGCTCAGAGCTTGACGCTGATTATTACAAGGCGATGATGGACCGGATTGAAAAAGAAACAGCACAACAGGAGTTTGAATTTTGAAAACAGAACAAATATTGCCAACCGCATTGATTGTTATCGATGTCTTGGCCGCTGGAGTGTATCTCTATGGCGGAGATATGAGGAAGGTTGTTTATTGGATTGCCGCGGGAGCCTTAACTGCTGCTGTCACCTTCTGACGTTTTCGCCTTTCTACCCCTCCAATAAGCAACGATAGACTTCTTGCGCATCTTGTAGGCTATTGCGATGACAATAAGCACGACAGCAAACCAAATTAGATAAGGCAGGTATGTTGCCGCCCAAATCATCAATAGCCCGTCAAGTGCCAGGTATCCACCACAAGCCATACCGAAGCCGGATATAACACCTGTTATCTTGTTACTGAATGCCAAAGAGACAATGAAGGCGAGTAGGGCGACGCTGATACCCTTGGTAAGTCTAGAATAACCAGAAGAGACAAGTCTGTCCTTGGTGTCTTCGATTGGATTAATTACCCGCTTAACGTGTGGTACCTCTTTAGGTACACCGTTCTCAAACTGGTAAAGTTTTTTTGCTGGGTTGTATGTGCCCTGACATGATATTACGAAGGTTAGAACTGGAATTAATAGAAGCATCACGATTTTTATAGGTTCTTTCAAAAGATATATTCCTTTTTTGTGGTGAGAATGATTTGACGATAGCGAATAATGAGATCAGCATAGCGATTACGGCACCACACGCTACAATTTTTTCCGATAGGTTGCCAGTGTCATGCTTGGCCTTTAACACTGCCACATCCTTGCCGAGGTAGTCTAGTTTGCCTCTCATATACTCGGCCTCTTTATCCATTTTTTCACGCATATAGATAGAGTCAGCTCTCAGATTCCGAAGCTCCTCTAGTATCATGTCATTAACAGTTGCCATGGTTAGCGCCTCCGGTACGTTGTGAACCATTTGTATAGCCGTACATAGAAGGGGATCCTCTTAGGGCCTTTCTTGGTATTGACTGCCACCTGCCAACATAGAGTCGTCACACGGCGCGCCATGGCTTCTGCTTCCTCTTCGGTCTTGTACGTGTCTGTTCCAGCGCATACTATATTCCATATTCCGCTTTCCGTAGGCTCTGAAAAATTCCAGCGGTACCGTTGCCTAATATCCTTGTAAATAAACAGTTTACCTTCCATACCCTATACCTTTTTCTTTTTGCATGTTTTGCAGTTTGGATCGTCTGTGAATGGGTTAAAGTCTCCATCTTGTAACCCCGATTTATATTGCTGTCGTTTAATCGCATACACTTTTACCCTGCGTTCAATCATTTGGCGGTCATCCTCATCGATATCGCCGAACCGTTCGAATATCTCTTTTTCCCGTTCCGCCCGGTACTGACTAACGCTAAGTTTTAGCTTTTTCATTAACAAGAATCTCCTGTTGGGTCGATTAATATATTAGACCCGCCTATACCATTTAATGCTGTTAAATTATCAAAATTGGCGGCTATAGCTACCATTCGATTATTGAATATATTAAATGCAACTGCGGTCAGATTTCCGGTAGGTCCTGAATAGTCTTGCCTAATTACTGTTGAGTCTATGTAGAAGGTAATCGTCGAGCCGACTCTAGTTATTCTGAAAACTCCCACTGTTGTAGAATTGGCAACATCTCCATAATTTGTTCCACCATATTGTACCCTTGCGCGTTGCGTTGTGCCTGCGTACCGCTCAACCTCATAATTTGTTCCACCTATAACAACCCGAAGCGCTGAATAGCATTCAGTGCCACCAGCATCTGTAGGAAAGGTGGATAAATTAAAGTTAACTTTTACATCAAAGTCGCCTGCATGAGATATAGATCCAGTTCTTGGCATATTGCCAGCCGCCACGCCAGATATATATTCAGCAGTAAGATAAACCTTGCCTGCCGTTATTGCTGTTGTGGTTGTTCCATTTAAATATGTGTTAGCATACCTTATATTCCAGTTGTCATCTAAATACGTTCCACTATTACAGCCAGTTCCATCGAAATCATCAGATACAGGCCACCCGACCAAATCAGCGCATTCTGTCGGAGTTGTGCCGCATTGCTTCAGTACCGTCGGGTCAGTGGCGGCGGTTGATGTTGAGCTGTCATTGTAACATTTTACCCATGTTCCGCCAAGACATAGCCACGCAAAATCAACATCAGTATGCGCTTGGCTTAATACCGCCTGATTCGTATCTGTATCGCAATCCTTCCACTGCTCATTTCCACAACAGCAGTCCAAGCTGGTTGCTATCCCGTTTACCGTTGTAAGTATTTTACCGTTATTGATTATTATAGCCATATTAACATTCGTCCGTCGTCCAGCCGGTTACTGTAGTCCATGCAGACTCTACACTAGGATTAACGACCTCTATAGTTCTGGTCTTTATTTGTAGGTCATTATTAGAGTCAAGTTGGGCGTCTGTTATCACTGTAATCTCAACATGTGTTGACTCTGGTCGCGCCTTGATGGTTGCTACACCGTCAGCATAGTCAATCTGTACGTTGTCACCTGCCTCTATTTTGGCAACTGTACCGTCGGCAAAGTCAATAGCTTGAGCAAGCCCGCGTTCTACATCATAGTCAAGGTCTTGCGGTGTTAGGCTTATGCTTCCCGTTCCGTAGCCTGTACCGTTAACGCCACTTGTAGCCATCATCTCTAGCCCTGTTTCGTCTTGAGTAAGGCCGTATATCTTTACCTCTGTTGATTCTACTATAGCTTCAACGCCGCCCCCTATTATGGTCACATCAGCCAATTTAGCATCAATGAGCAAGTCGTTTGTAACGTCGCCTATTTCAGTTTCTTGGTCGTCATGGATAAGAAGCATTCGCGGGTGGTCTGTTGCGGCTGTGTAGTCGTCAGTGATAAGCGGCTGCAAAAGCGTATTGTCAATGTGCAGTTTGCCTTTGTGCGCGGGGATATACTTCTTGTTGACAATCTCGCCTATCTTGTAATTAAAGGTCTTTACAGAATCAGACAGTGAGACAAACATACCAGGGTATGTTCCGCTGTTCAATCCACCGATTACAACGGAGGGCGCGCCTGCTGAACGTGTGCTAGTAGCTGTAACCCACATTTCAGTATCAACTGCAAGGTCAAAATCCTCTTCTGGAATGGTGGCCGTATTATTGTTGAACGTTGAAACGGTGCCGGAAGCAATAGTAACCGACCCGTCAAGCTGATACCATGGTTCGAACTCGCCGCGTATAGCCTGTATAGTCTCCCTTGGGCATTCGTACAAGTGCTGATACCAAATGTACGTTGAGTTTCCCGAATCATACTCCGCAAACCCAACTTGAATTATTACGTTGCCGGTCTCAACCGTTGGTGGCCATGTTGCAGATTTCTCTAGTGTCGCTTCCCATACAGTGCCGTTTTTGTAAATGTCGTAGTATATGTAGTAGTCCACCGTATCAAGAAGGATGTCCTCCGCCGCCGCAAACTCTATGGCATAGGTTAAATCTGTTTCGGGATCTTCAATGTTGATTGAATCCTTGAAGTCAGGGCGTAGGTAACCAACCTCTATAGTATCGGGGTAGTCAGGCTTGACCATGGCCTTAAACGGGTGGTTTATGCCTGCTTGCTGAACTCCACCGCCACCACCACCGCCTGCGCCTGGTGCATTGCTACCAAAAAGAAGCTGTGTACGTCTTTCAAGTTTCAGCTGGCTATTATCCCAGTCAAAACGAGCAACCGGAACAGTTATTGATATATCAGCTAGTGACTCATCAAGTATAGCCTCTGATAAATCGCCTATGTCTATTGGGTAATTTGCAGGATCATTTGAACTTAACCAATCATTTATTAACGTCTCGCCTACATATGTTCCAGCATTTACAAATCCTGATGCTGGAGCCCATGAAGACTCCGAGACTCCGCTATCGATAGTATACATTGAAGCCTGAGGGTCATCCTCGAACACAGCGCCAGGAATCCATTCTATGTCAACAATCATCTTCGCGCCATCTGCTAGAAATGACACGTCTGTCACAACGGGTGTCAGCTCCCAACTATAGCCAACTATTGCACCATCCATATTGTCTGCTGGTTTTGTTGGCTCTATGGTATTTGGAAGCTTGAACAATACACTTCTCATAGAAGTGCTTGAATCCAAGCCATCGTACTTCTTATACTGTCCGTTTTCTAGGGTAAAAATCCACTCCTCATAGCGCCGCTCAACGCTCATAGAGTCAATGTAAGGGTAATAGTCCTCTTCTCTATCTGGGCCTATTATGGCATCGGTATAATTATAACTGACAAAGGCGACGTGTTGGAAAAAGAAAGAGTCAGACGGTATTATTGTGCCTTCCTCTGTCACATCTGAAAACTCAAACCCGTTGTCGCCATATTCGACATTTGTTAAAGCTTGGTTCATTCCATTCCACTCTCTTTGTGTGGGAACCTTTCCGCCTCGCCTAGCGTCTTGCTGTCCGAATATATCCCTACTCATACTGCACCTATGCCCCTGTCTATATCCTCCAGGCTGTACCATGGAGAAATATAGCTAAAATTAAAGGTGACTCTTGTTGTATTGTTGCCATTATCATCAACGCCTATCCCAGTGATGAGCCAATTCTTTGTGGTGTATCCCTCGTTATTTTCGCCGTAGCCAATCCACCAAGAATTTGCCCTTTGGTCGCCTATTTCATAGAAAGCTGTATCTTCTGAAGTGTCTATATTTGGTTCTTTTGGGCCTTGCTCTA
>Ga0316189_10001118_pt1 | contig 26652 bp, 23 predicted proteins | sample LowCovwburrow_MG_FD_204930 | JGI IMG/M metagenome (GOLD analysis project Ga0316189, IMG submission 204930) | Coastal sediment microbial communities from Maine, United States - Lowes Cove worm burrow | ecosystem: Environmental > Aquatic > Marine > Coastal > Sediment | place: USA: Maine...
CCGCAGTCCGCGACGCGCTCCAAGGCGGTCGCGTTCAGATGCTGTACCGCCCCCTGCTCGGCGACAACGAGCTCGGTCAGCTTGCGTCCGCCGGGCTACGCGAGGCTGGCGCAGCGCCACTGCAGCCGACGGCGCCATGCTCAGCCCTCGCCGCCTCCCCCTTCGTCTACGCCCTGCTTGGGGAGCGAGAGGGCGCCTCCTACGACGCGCAAGCCGAAAGCCGGGGGCTGGCCGAGAGCGAGTTTCTTGTCTCGATCGATATCAGCGAGGCCGGGTTCACTGGGCACGTCGGCGTGCCTCGTACGCCTGGCCTGGGCAGCGTGACGCTTGTCCTTCCCGACGGCCAACGCCGACCGGCGGCCCGCCTGGTCGCCGTCCATGGCATCGCGGGAGTCGTTGCGATCACCACCCCATCGTGGACGCCTGCCGTGCAGCAAGCGCTGTCGAGCGTCCTTGTCGCCGCCCGCAGGTCCGCGCATCAGGCTTTGCTCGAGCGCGTGCGTGAAACGAGCGCGGACGACCCTCTGCACAACCGGATGCTCGCGGCACTGCTGGAGTTCGGCGCCAGCAACTTGGCACTGCGGGCGCGACCCGACGGCGTCATTGAGTACACGCAGCACGACGCGCTCGCCCACGAGGTCTTTGGGCTTGCCGTGTTCCGCTCCCGCTCGGGCGGACATGTGCACGCGTGGCGACTCATCAAGCGCTTTGCCGCGCTGGCCGTGCACGAACGTGACCCCACCGCGGCAGTGCTCAACGACCTCGATCCGCAGATGCCCAGCGAGTTCCGCCGTTGGGTGACCACGCACCTGCATCCCGCGCGCATCTTTCGTCCGGCGGCGCGGCCCGCCACAATCGCTCTGCCGCCTGAACCGGCGGGCGGCATTCCCCGCCCTCGCAATACGGAGATTGCCCATCGTGTGTCGCATTGGCTCAATGCGTTGCGCCCCGACGCGTTGGAGCCCGTTGCTGCGGTCGTCTACTACGAGGGGACCAATGGTGCGTGCGTCGACGGCCACACCAAGGAAATCACGCTCAACGCCGACCATTGGCTCTTCCAGTGGGCGGCGCAGCACGACCCTGCCGATCCGCGCGCCATCGCGTGGCTGATGCTCGCCGTGTACGCGTACCTCAACGAGATGAGCGAGGACGTGACCAATACCCACGAACTCGCGTTTCAGGTGTCGGTTGCCGATGCACTCGCATCGGGTCAGCTCTCGAGTTGAGGCGTTGCCGGCCCGCGCTGTCGGGCTGCCCGTTCAGCCGCCGTCGGACACTTCGCCGGAGTCCGAGTCATCGTCGTCGTCGTCGTCGTCGTCGTCCGCGTCGTCGTCCGCGTCGTCCTTCGGTGAGGCCTCCGCGGTGGCTGCGTCGGCGGGCGAAAAGTCGCGCCGTGCGACCGTGCGCCACCAAAGGCCCGCGGTGACCACGATCGCGATGCAAGCGAACTGTGCGGGTGTCAGCGGCCCGTATCGCACGTCGTCGGCCCGCAGGAAGTCGAGCGGAAAACGCAGGACGGCGTAGGAGGCGGCGACGAGCGCCAGGATGGCCCCAGGTCGGCTGCGCTTCCAGCTCCGCCCGTAGATGACCCCCATCAGCGGCATCAGCAAAAAGAGCTCCACCAGCCCGAGGTCCCATCGCGTTTCGCCATCGGGCCACGGGCCCACCGCGAGCGCACTGGTGCTGATCGCCCCCGGATGGTCGTGGACCATCGAACACCCGCACCGACCGATCGCAAAGCCAAACAGTAGGCCGTAGATCATGATGTCGGCGTACACGACCGGATCCATGCGCCACTTGCGGGTCAAGATGGCGAACGTGAGGCCACCGCCGATAAACCCGCCCACGCTCGATAGCCCCTCTGTGAAGCGGACCAAGACCCACGGGTCTTCTTGGACGTGCTCGGGGAAGTACAGCAGCACGGAGAACCAGTGCGCGACGGCAAAGCCGCCGACCCCGACCCACATCACCAGCCGCTCCGTCTCCATCTCGGGCAGGCCACGCTGCTTGGCGAGCCGCATGCAGAGCATGAATCCCAAGAACACGCCCGTGACGACGAGCGGCCCGAAGGCCGTGATCGTCTGCTCGCCGAGCAACGGCAAGTCGACCGGCCAGGTCGGAGGCTTCACGTAGGGCAACGCGAGGACGCTCATCGTCCCTTCCGTACCACACGTGACTGGGCCTTTCTACTCGGGTCGGGCCAACGCCAAGTCCCGAACAACGTGCTCGATCCCATCGACGGCCAGGGTCAGTCGAACGGCGTCGATCGCCTGCACGGTGTCGGTGGGCTCGTGGTAGTGCGGATTCCGGAATACCGCCGTGTCGGTCACCATGATCGCCTGCACGCCGTGCTGCCAGTACGCCCAGTGATCCGACCATCCGATGCCGCGGAGCCAGTGCGGTGCCGTGCCGCCCTCGGAGGGCAGGAACGCCGCCTCACGGAACGTCGTGATCGCCGAGAACAGCAGCTGCTTGGACCTTCGATTGCCGACGAAGGTCAGGAAGTCGCCCTCCTTCGGGTAGTAGCCCCCTAGAGGAAACGGGTAGTGCTGACTGCCCGTAGCGGCGTCGTAGTACCCAATCGACTCCAGCGAGAGCATGCCCAACATGTTGACACCGCGATTGGCCAAGTCCGTCGCGTGCACCACCGAGCCCATCGCGTCGGTTTGAAAGTACGGCGGTTCCTCGTTCGTGTAGGCGACAAAGACGAGCGAGCGCTCCGCCGGACGCGCTGCGAATGTGCAGGCCAGCTCCAATAGCGCAGCCACCCCGCTTGCGTTGTCGTCGGCGCCGGGCGCTCCTTCCGCCGTGTCGTAGTGCGCTCCGACCACAAAAAATTCGTCTGGCCTCACCGAGCCCGGGAGCACAACCTCCAGGTTGCGCACGCCCGCCGTGCCCACCGAAAACTCTTGGCGCCGCACCGAGGCGTACCCGCAGCTGGCGAACCGCCCCTCAATGAATGTGGCCGCCGATTCAAGGGCGGCGGGGCGCGCGAGGTTGCGGTCGCCAATCTCCGAGGACAGCACGACGATGTCTTGCATCATCCGTTGCGCGCGGGCCTGCTGCGAGGACGACGGCGGGACAAGTGGCCCGACATACGATTCGCCTGGCATTCGCGTCGTGCATGCAGTCATCACGATCGCGGCCGCGATCATCATCCGAAGGTTTGTCACCCAAACTCAGTCTACCCCACCCCTCCACGCCAGCGGAGCGCCCTCGCGTGGGGTAGAGTCCCGACGATGACAACGCACTTGGTGTCACTGGATGTGCCCGTTGCCTGGGGAGACATGGACACCTACGGCCACGTCAACAACACCGTCTATCTGCGGTGGTTCGAGTCCGGACGCATGAAGTTCTTTGAGCAGGTGCGCGTCCCCATGCGCAACGCGACGCAAACGTGCGCGCCGATCCTCGCGCGCACCAGCTGTAATTTCCTGGCTCCCGTCGTCTACCCCGACACGGTGACCGTTCACACGGCGCTGAGCCGCATCGGGACCAAGAGCTTCACGATGAGCTACCGGGTTCACAGCCGGGCGCTCGACACCACCGCGGCCGAAGGCGACGGAACGATCGTCTGGTACGACTACGAGGCGAATGCGTCCGTAGCGGTTCCGCAGGACCTGCGCGAGCGGCTCGAGCCCTACTGCTCGCCCCAGAGTTGAAGCCGACGGTCGCGTCGCACTGCTCCCGGGGCGGGCTGATCGCTAGGCTGGATCGGGGTCAGCTTCGGCATCGGGTGCGGGATCGGCCTCTGGTTCCGCCGCTTTTTCCACCTCGGTCTCGATCTCGGTCTCGGCCTCGCTCTCGGCCTCGACTTGTGCAGGCGCCTGTGTCTCTGGCGGGACGGACCCGCGCTCGTTGACGACGCCGTCGCGCTCGCCAATGAAGTGCGCGCACCGGCCTTTGACCCGCGTCTTGCGGATCACGATGTTGATCAGCAAGAACGGAATCAGAGTGCGCTTGACGCTGACGCGAGGTGACATCAACGCATCGCATTCGGGGATTCGGTCGACCGCCGCGTAGTACGCCGAGGCCGCGCCCTCTTCTTTGGTGGTCTGCTGCCCGACCGGCAGCGTGAACACAAACACCCCGACCTGCTTGTCCTCGCCGATCGAGGTCTCGATGATCTCGTACTCGTCGCGGGTGAGCGTGGCCAGGTCCCGCCCCTGCTCATTGATCTCGACGTTGCTGCTGACGTTGGTCGAGATCTTGCTCCGCCGAAACAGCCCGCACCCGACCACGGGAAAACAGAGACTCGCGATGAGGGGCGCGACGAGCGTCGCGCGGGGCAGGTTCACGTGCATCGTGGGATTGAACCACCGACCGGGCGTCGCCGTCACGTGACCCGGCACACCATCCGTTTCGGGGAAGTCGCAGGGCAGAAGTTGCGGCCCTCCCCAAGGCACAGCGTGGTATGGCGGCGCCACGCCCGGTGGCCCCATCCCCCGCACAACACACCAAGTCCCACGGGCTGATGGTGATCTACGCGGCCTTGGTCAGCACCTCGTTCCCCGTGGGCGCGTTCGCGACGCGCTCGATGGATCCGGTGGCGATCACGTTCTTGCGGTTCGCGCTGGCATCCGCCTTGTTTGGCGCGATCCTGGCACACCGCGGCCAACTGCGACGCGTTGGCCTACGCGATCTTGCTCGCTACTCCGTCGTCAGCGCTTCCATCGTCATCTTCTTTGTCCTGATGTTCGAGGCCCTGCGACACACCGACCCGGTAAACACCAGCGCGCTGTTCACCTTGGTTCCGTTGGGCAGTGCGGGCGTTGCGGCGGTACTCCTCAAGCAACGCACCCGACTGGCCGTGCTCGCATGCCTGGTGACGGGTGCGCTGGGGGCAGCGTGGGTTGTCTTCGACGGCGAGCTCAGCGGTGCGCTGGCCATGCGACTGGATCGAGGGGAGCGGACGTTCCTGCTGGCGACCGTGGTCTTCGCCGCCTACGTGCCGCTCATCAAGCGGCTGCACCGCGGGGAGCCAGCGCTCGTCATGACGTTTTGGACCCTCGCGACGGGCACCGTCCTGCTGGGCACGTTGGGTGCGCCACGAATGCTCGCTACGTCATGGACTGCAGACCCCGCGACCTACGCGGCGGTTGCCTACCTCGCCATCTTTCCGACCGCGATCACGTTTGCTATTGCGCAGTACGTTAGCGTGCGCCTCTCGGCCGAGGGCGTGCTTGCGTACACGTACCTGACCCCGTCCTTTGTCGTGTTGCTCGAGGGGCTGCGCGGCAAAGGGTGGCCCTCAGCATCTGTCTTCGCGGGTGTGGCCGTGACTCTGTGCGTCACCATGCTGCTGCAGCGATTGGGGCGGAGCACGGCGTGACCCTCCCGGTCGCGACCGCGGAACCTCACCGCCGATCAGTCCCTACGACTTGAGGCTCCGCGTTGGGAACCCGGTCGGGCGACCGACGCACGAGACCTTTCCGAAGCCGACTCGACGGCCGCAGGCGTTTGAGCGTCACCGTTGGCCACCGCTGTGATAGATGACCCTGATGTCTCAAGACGATGTACGACCGTTCGCGTTCATGCGGCTCACGCACGAGGCGATCCGGGTGGGACTCGAAGAACTGCCCAAGGCATTCGCGGACGCGGCCGCCAACGGTGTCACGCCAGACGCCGCCGTCGCCGAGTTCCTTCGCCTCCTTCGCCTGATCGAGCTGCACACAACACAAGAGGACGCCGGGCTGTACCCGTTGGTCGACAAGCACTTCGACGGCGCCGCCGACAAGGAGGGTTACGTCGCCGAACACGAGACACTGCATTCCGGTCACGCCGAGCTCGAGGCCATGGTGGGCGGCGATTTGAGTGGCGCGCGACTCGAAGCGGCTTCGGCTGCGGTGGCTACGTGGGCGCAAGAGATGGAGGAGCACCTCCAGCACGAAGAGCGCGTCTTGCAGCCGTTACTCAGCAAGCTGACCGCCGACCTCCCCGCCGCATGCCAGAGCGTGCATGGCATCATCGACGTCGCCAATCGCGACGAGACCGAGCGCTGGCAGGTCGGTGACATCGCCCAAAGCCTCGAACGCGGTCGACCCTTCGGAAAGCTGCACAAGTTCGTGCTGGCGCTTCAGCACTCGTCGACGGAGCTGGAGTACGAGCGGATGAAAGCGACCCTCCGGCGATCGCTGAGTGATCCAACTTGGGAAAAACTCAGCGAAGCCGGCGCTCTGACCGCCGGCCGCCTCCGGTCTTAGGCCTTCCGGAAGGGCGCCTCACGCCATTCTCGCGCGCTCTTGCGTTGGCCCGCAACAAGCAGGCGCGTGCGGACTAGTGAGGCGTCGACCCGTCGTGAAGTTGTCACAACGCCGACCCCTGAGCGACAAGTTGAGACCACGAAAACCGGCTAACAAAGGGTCCTATGGTACCGACTCTGGTCATCGGCGTATCCGAAGACACGCGTGCTGTGTTCGACACCCACATGCGGCTTGAGAGCTTCAAACCGACCTACGCAAAGGACGGGCGCGAGGGGCTGGCGTGGGCTCAACGCGGGCGGTTCGAGCTGATCGTCTCAGAGATGGTGCTGTTGGACATGCGCGGGACGGATCTGCTTCGGAGCCTCGGACAGAGGACACCGCCCCTCCACGCACCGGTCGTGATCGTCTCCGGGCTCGACAGCGAGGTCGACCGTATCGTGGCCTTTGAGCTCGGCGCGGTCGACTACGTGACCGAGCCGTTCAATCCGCGGGAGCTGCTGCTGCGGTTGCGCGTTGCCCACCGCAACCGCTCGCGCATCGAAGGGAGCGACGGCCGACAGGCGCGCCTCCTGACGTTGGACTTCGAAGCCCGCCGCGTGACGGTGCAGGGAGTCGAGGTGGTCCTGAGCCCGCGGGAGTTCGCGCTGCTGTCCGCACTCGAGCTGCGGTCAGGCCAGGTGTGTACGCGCGAGCACCTGCGCGACACGGTCTGGGACGACGCTGGGGTCTCGATTCGCAGCGTCGACGCTTCGGTCAAACGCCTGCGCAAAAAGCTGGGAACCGGGCCGCTCGCGATCGAAACGGTGCGCGGCGTCGGCTACCGCATCCGGAACTCACTCAGGACGCCCACCTGTTGATCGGCCTGCGCACCCCCACGTGCCGCCGAGCACAAAGCCTACAAACCGCAGGCGGCAAGGCCCTCGCTGCTGGTCCCTTCAGCCCTTGCGGCACTTTGCCGATGACTCCGACGGCTGCGGGTGGACCTCGGGTGACGCACCGTTCGCATTGGGTCTGATGCGGCTCGGCCTACGGCGCAGGCGGGCCTAGGCCCTACGGCTGCGCGGGCCGCTGGCCCACCTGGAGCACAAACGCCAGCGTGACGGTGCCCTCCCGCTTGTCCGGAGGCGCAATGCTCAGCGCATCCATCGAGTCGAGCACACACTGCGCGACCTCGGGTGGCGCGGACGTGCCCGCCGCATCGACGGCCATCGTCATCTTCCCTGTGTCTGCGCCGACGGTGACCGTTGCGACGACGTTGCCCTGGAGCTCGTTCACACGCGCGCTGACGACCGGTCCGATGTCCGCGTACGGCCCTTGACTTGCCCGTTCCTCGGCTTCGATCTCGGACTGGCGCCGCACCAGCAGTGCGTCGTAACAGGCCTGCACAGTCTCGTCCCTGGTCTCTACCCGCTCGACGATCTCTGCACGATACGCGTCGGGTTCCCGCATCCAGACCACACACCCCGTGGTCAGGAGCAGCACAAGCGGGACTGCGTACCGATGGATCATTGGGTGACCTTCTCGGTCGGTGTGCGTTCCACGGCGGGTGGGACTTCCACAGCGGGTGGGACTTCCACAGCGGGTGGGACTTCCACAGCGGGTGGGTCTTCCACGGCGGGTGGGTCTTCCACGGGCGGGGGCGGCGGCGGCGGCTCCGGTACCGCTGGCAGTGCTGGGGGGGTCGCCACTACGACAAGCACGTTGTCGTCGTGGGTCCCCATCTGTGTGATCGCCGAACATCCGCTCGACGCTACAACTGCAGCGACCAAGGTCACGGTACCCAAGACGTGGTGCGCGGATGTTCGTTTCATGGTTGGCTACGGCGCGTAGTTGATCCAGGACGCCGCGGTCCAGTTGTCACCAGCCGGATCGACCGCGCCGATGTAGTCATTGTCTTCGCAGCTCGACGCCACCGCGCCTGCACCGGCAACCACGCTGCCCGGCGTGATGTCGGGGCTGCCGAACGTGGCACTTGCCAGGCTCGGATCTTCCGTCAGGTTGTTGTTGCCGGCATCGAGCACAAACCCCTCCCAGTCCTCGTCTGTCCAGCTCTTGGTGCTCGACGTGAACTGTGGCGAGCCGTTGCCAAAGAAGATGTTGTTGCGCAGCGTGATGTCGCCGGCCATCGCCAGCGTCTCGGTCTCCACGTTCGAGAGCACACCGGCTTCGCCCGACGCACCCGTGAAGATCGTTGAATGTACGGCGGCTTCGTTGCCCTCTTTGAAGATGAAGCCCTTGCTCTTCTCCGCCGCGGACCCCACGATCGTACCGTTGCACAGGGTGGGCGAGGTCAGGGGTGTCGCGGCGAAGTCCGTGCCTTGGTTGGACCACTCCAACCCGTGATTCCCCGTCGAGTTGTCCTGATGGACGAACACGTACTGAAGCGTGCCTCGGAAGCCTTGGTCCAGATCGAGCGCGTCATCGTCCGCGCCCGTCACGATCACGTGGTCCATGTCGAACGTCCCGCCAAAGCACTCGATTCCGTCGTCGGCCCCCATGTGCGATTGAACGTGGTGCACGCTGGTGCCGCTGCCGCACGCGTAGAAGGTGATCCCGTTGAGCTCGTTGCCCTCCGAGATCGCGAACCCTGCGTACTCGACCCGAAGGTAAGCCAGTGCGCCGCAGTTGTGGGCGTCGTCAGAGCCGCCGTAGGTCGGTGCGGTCGCAAAGCCCTCGGCCTGTCCAGTTCCGATGTTGGTCGACGCCGAGCCCAGCATGACCAGGCCACCCCAGTCGCCGCGTGCCGGGCTGTCCTGAAACGAAGTGAGAACGATCGGTGCGTCGGCCGTCCCCTCGGCCACGATCTGCGAGTCTTTTTCGATGACGAGAGCGGAGCCCGAGTTTCCCAGCACGGTTGTCCCGGGTTCGATCGTCAGCACCGCTCCGTTCACGAACACGTGTGTGTCTGGAGCGAGCACGTACACGGTGTCGCAAGTCCACTCCGTGTCCGCGCCGATGTCGGATTCCACCAGCTGGTAGCGGTCGACGTCGCCCTTGCCGCTGCAGCCCGCGGGCGTCCCGCCTGTCTCGTCGGCGTCGTCTGTGCCGCCGTCACCGCCGTCGCCGCCCGTCATCGCCCCGTCGTCACCGTCCATACCGGCCGAGGTATCTTCGTTGTCGGAGCCGCCAGTGCAGCCCGAGAGTCCCACAACGGGGCCGAGGAGGGCCGAGGTAAGAACCAGTGTCTTTGTCGTTTTGACCATTACAATCAACTTTCTGCTGCAGACCTTAGTGCGGGATCCTTGCAGTCCGACCACGGCCCCGTGACAACTGAGCAACGAACATTGGACGGATACCGCAAGACGTTGTCACAGGCTCCACGACAACCCGGTGGAGACCGACACGCCCTTGCGAGCGCCGTAGGTCAACGTTTCGTCGTCGCCCTGGGTCCGCCGGATTCGTGTATTGAGCAGGTTTGTGACCCCGAGGTTGAAGCGAAGCTCATTGCGAAGGTCGGCGTCGCGGCTCGTGCGTACCCCGAAAAGTCGCTGAGAGAACACGAGATCCACGGTCGGCACTGGCTCCTCGTAAATATCCGGGAGGCCCAAGGTCGACACTGCGTAGATTCGTCGTCCGAATGTATTGAACAGGGCTCTGACAAAAGTGCCAGATGCGTCATTGGTGTAGTCAATGAACGCGTTGAGCACGTAGGGCGACTGCCCTTGCAGCGGTCGTGAGCGCGAAGTGACGGCGTCGATCTCTGGTCGGCAGTCCTCCCGCTCGACGAAGTCGGGCCCGGGGGACTCCGTCCCCGGCAAGTGACATGGGGATCTCAGGTTTACGCGCGAGAAGACGTAGGCGAAGTTGGAGCCCACCGCGAACTGGTCGAGCGTCTTGCGGGCCGGGTGCTTGCGGGCAACGACGAACCCAAGGCCCTTGCGGAGCTCAAGCTCAGCTCCGATGTTGTGGGCGTCCTTGGCGTTGACAAACGAGAGCACGGGGGGCGAGTTCGAGTTGGCGATCTGCTCGATGGGCTTTTGGAAGTTCTTGTAGAATCCGGTAACCGCGACGACCTCTGTCGGGCGGGGGAACCACTCCCAGCGGACTTCGCCGTTCCAGATGCGGGTCTGCTGCAGCTCCGCGTTGCCCTGGATGGTGAAGCCGCCGACGAAGTCCGTGAACGCAAACGGAGCCAGTTCGCGAAACTCGGGCCGCGCCACCGTCCCCGATCCCATAAGGCGAATGTTCATCGTCCCGAGTCCGTCGCGAAGCTTCGGCGAGACGATGAGCGCAGCGGCGGGCAGGATATCGAGCTTGGCCAGGCGGGTCGCCAGGCAGCTCGGGTCGGCGTCGTCCGTCGCGCAGTCAGCGGCCGGGTCGGCGGCCTCCTCGAAGATGTCGTAGGGGCGGACGTCGATGTCGCTCCACTCGAGGCGCGCGCCACCCGAGAACTTGAGCCCGCTGACAAACGGCAGTGTCAGCATCCCGTAGCCGGCGTACAGCTTCTGGGACGCGCGGTAGTTGTCGACCGAGCGCGTGAGCTCGCGAAGCACAAACGGCTCCGTAGCGCCCTGCGTTTGGCTGATGCCTCCGCCGATCGTGGAGTCGTTGATGACGTTGCCCGTGCCGCCCGGAACGTCGGTTGCCGCGAAGTCGGGCGCCACGCGGTAGTCGAAGCGGCGTACGCCAAAGTCGCGCCACTTCCCCTCACCCCACGCGCCGAACTTGATGGACGTCTCGAGCCCAGACCACTGATCGAACGGGACCTCGAGGTTGGCGGCGCCGTTGACGTTGTCGTCCCGCAGGCGCATGAACACTTGGTCGCCGGCCGCATTGCCCTTGGACGAGGTGTCGAGGTTGGCGTCGCACGCACTCTCAACATCGTCGAGGTCACAGCCTGGCTGCGCGAGGTACAAGTTGCTTCGGATAGAAGGGTCGTCGCGCAGTGCAAGGCTGTACGAGCCGAAGTAGTCCAGCTGCACGCGGTGCTTGCCGTTTGCAATCGGGAACCGGTGGCGCGCACCAAGTCGGTTGAACGAGACCGAGCGAGAGATGTAGCGCAGGCGTGTCGCGAGGATGGGATCCAAGCCGGAGACGTTGGGCGCAATCCCGCGCTGCTCTCGGGTCTCGTCCTCGGCGTCGCGGGAGTAAAGGGAGCTCCACTCGAGCCGGTGGTTGTCGTTGATATCCCAGCGCGCCAAGCCCAGGCCGGACCAGCGCACCGCCTGCGTCGTGGTCAGCCCTTGGAATGCGACCTGCGGCGTCGATGTGTCGAGCTCCCCGTTGGAGCCGCCATACTGCCGAACCGTCTCGCGGATGCTCTGGTGTTTGTTGGAGTAGTTTGCCGATGCCAGCAGCCCGAACCGCCCCGAGCCGCGGGTTGCCCACGAGTCGCCGACGGTGAGGCCGACCTTTCCGTTGAAGGGCGCACGCTTGCCGCGGCGCACACGGTAGTCGGTGTACATCGACTCGCCGTGGCGCTCGACTTGCTCTGGTGTCCACAGCGGTTCGAAGGTCTCGGTGTCGATCAACCCGTGGCCGACCTTTTGCTGGGAGGGGATCGCATCCGAGAGCCCGCGCGGTCGGTTGCCAAACCCAAACGCATCGGCTGCGGCGAACGATCCGCTGTAGAGCATGGGGCGCAGGGTGGTCGCTGAGTTTGCCTCGACCTCGACCGAGGCCGACACGGTCGGGTCGCTGGGGATCTCGCGGGTCACCAGCTGGATCGAGCCTCCCGCGAAATCACCCGGGACGTCCGGCGTGAAGCTCTTCTGGACATTGATCGCGCCGAGCGCTCCAGACGGGAAGATGTCCAGTGGCACCGTGCGGAGGTCGGGCTCCGGGCTCGGAACGCGCGCTCCGTCCAGGAGGGTGTTGCCGTAGCGGTGACCCAGGCCGCGCACAAAGACAAAGCGGCCACCGACGACGGTGGCGCCAACAATAAAGCGCGCGACGTTGGCAAGACTGCCGCCGCCCGAGCGCGAGATTTCCTCGCGGCTCATGCGGTCGCTGGACGCAACCTCTTTTTGGCGTCGGATCATGACGCCCGCGTCGCCCTCTACGTTGGCGTCGGCCTCGACCTGGACGACAAGCGCCTGGCTCTGCGGCACGAGCGCAAAGTCGGTCTCCGTCTGCTTCTTGGCGTGGACCTCGACTCCGGGCTGCTCGATCGCTTCGTGCAGCTCTTCCCGCGCCACAATCGTGTAGGTGCCCGGTGGTAGATCGAGGCTGTAGCGGCCGTCGATGCCAGCGCGCGCCATGAACTTGGTCCCGACCGCTTCCACGTAGGCTCCCGGAACGGGCTCGCCTTGTGTGTCGAGCACGACCCCCCAGAGTGTTCCGACCTTGCCGGTCGCTTGAACTTCGCCCTCCTTGAGGTCGGCGGCCAGTGCCTCCGGGTCGTCCGAAATATCCTCGACTTCGAACGCCCAATCGCTGCCGTCGTCGTCCGGGGCCGAGTCCGGCTCGGGCGCGGCGGGCGTATTGGGGTCAGGCACGGCGGCTTCCATCACCGTGCCTTCCACGCCCGCGACGTCGGGATCCTCCTGTTCGAGGTCCTCCTCGAGCGCGAAACCGGCATCGTCGGCATCATCGTCGGCATCATCGTCGGCATCATCGTCGGCATCATCGTCGGCATCATCGTCGGCATCATCGCCATCGTCGTCGCCATCATCGCCATCATCGCCATCGTCTTCAGCGGGCGGGGTGGCTGCGATCTCGGGCTCGATTTCGTCTTCGACCGTGAACCCGTCCCCCCCGTCGTTGGGTGGGGCGGCAGCAGCGACGGTCGGCACGAGGCACGCAAGAGCCCCGAGCCACCGCGCAATAGTAGTATTGCGGCGACTCATCAGAGTTTCCTCAAACGTTGGTCAGCTCCCTACCGGGATCTCCTTGGTGACGACGACGACCGGCTTGGCACCGGCCAACTTGGCCGTCTCCATGCCCTGGAGCATCATCGCGTAGCTGGCCTCATCACTGGCATCGAGATACATCAGCGTGTTGGGCCGTGTATTGAGCATGCGCTCGATGCGTTGCTCGGCAGCGGCGAGGTCGCCTTCGATCTTCGTTTCTCCGACATGAAGCGATCCATCGGACTCGACGCGGAGAACGAGGGGCTCCAGCGGGTCGGCCTCCTCGGCAAGCGCCCGGTCGTTGTCGTCGGGGGGCGGCAGGCGAGCGGTGTGGTGCGCGTTGACTACGGGGGCGAGCACCATGAAGATGATCAGGAGCACGAGCACAACGTCGACCAGCGGGGTGACATTCATGTCGGGGTTCACCCTCCCGCGGGGCTTGCTTCCGAAGGTGCGAATCTGGTCGCTCATCCCTGTTCCTCATTCACCATGCCCGCGCCGAGATCGCTGTCTTGTACGGCGCCCACGGCCAGTTTCACGCGGTCGTAGCCAAGCTCTTTGACGGCGTAGAAGAACGACCGCACATCGCCATAGGCCAGGCGGGTGTCAGCACGCACCATGATCCGCCGGTCGGGCTCCTCGTGGTGTGCGCTGGCAAGCGCGGCGAGTACCGCCTCGAGCCCGAGCTCGTCGTTGTCCATGTGGAACGTGCCGTCGTGCGCGAGGGTGACGACGATTGCTTGCTTGTCCTCATCGGTGTCCGCTTGTGCGTTCTTCGTCTTGAACAGCTCGATCGTCTTGTTCTGCTGCATGTTCGGGATCACGACCATGAAGATGATGAGCAGCACGAGCACCACATCGACCAGCGGCGTCACGTTGATCGTGGGCCGTAGCGTCTTCTTTCCGCCGCGTCCGCTATCGAGCTGAACTGCCACGCGCCAGCTCCATGAAGTCGATCAGCTCGCCGGCCGCGTGCTCGAGCGTCATGTCGAGCTTCTCGAAGCGACCGTTGAGGTAGTTGAAGATCCAGACCGAGAAGATGGCAACGATGAGGCCGACGGCGGTTACGATCAGGGCCTCGGCGATACCCGCGGAGACGGCATCCAGGCCGCCGCCTCCGGACTCGGCAATGCCGACAAAGGCAACGATGATTCCGATCACCGTGCCGAACAGGCCCACAAACGGGGCCGTCGAGCCGACGGTGGCCAAAAAACCCATGCCCTTGCGCGCGTCTGCGCCGAGCTGGTCGAGCTTTCTGGAGAGCTCGCGGCGGACAAACTCGACCGCGGCCGCGTCGCCGTCGTGCCGCAGCCAGGAGACGACGCCTATCTTGGTGAGCCTGGCCAGCGGAGCCGCAGCGAATTCGTCGAGCTTCGCCATGTCACGGACCGCGCCCATCTCGAACTCCTCGAGTAAGGGCCGCGACTTCTTCGCGAACTTTGCGGAGCTCAGGAACGTCTGCCGTAGCACGAGAACACGCTCAAACGTGACGTACAGGCTTCCGATCGCCATGCTGACGAGACAGAGCGTGACGAGCTTGGCGAGCAAGCTCATCGTTGCCCAGATGTGCATGAGGTCGAGGCTTTCCATAACTTACTTCCTGCTTTGTGCGTTCCTTGGTCAACTGAGCTTGAAAGGGAAGGTCACGGGCCACCACACGGTGATCGTGCTTCCTCTCAACTTGGCGGGGTCGAACTTCCAGTTCTTCACCGCTTTGACGACCGACTTGAGCAACAGCGACTGTGCGCGCTTGAGCTCCTCCGGATCGTCGGTCCCGTGGATGTCCTTGCGCAGCACCTTCATGCCGCGAACACTGCCGTCCATGTAGATCTTGAGCTTCACCTTGACGGTGCCCGTGATGTTCTTCTTGCGGAGAGACTCGGGGTACGCGGGGGCGGTGTTGCTCTTGAGCGGCTTGGGTGGCGTGCCCTCAGCCGGCATCGCGCGCGGTGCCGTCCGGTCGCCGACGCCGGTGGGCTTGGGCTTCTTCTTGGCGACCCTCTTGGGGGCAGGCTTGTCGACCGGCTTCGCGACCGGCTCGGGCTCAGACTCAGGCTCGGGTTCGGGCTCCGGCTCCGGCTCGTACTCGACGGGCGCGCGCTGTGGGGCCACCTCGGACTCCGACACGTCCTTGGTGTGTTCGTCGACGTTTCGAATCTTCTGCTGCTTGGGGGGCGGCTCGGAGGGTGGCGGGGCTTCGATCTCGGGTTCGGGCTCGATCTCGAGTTCTTCTTCTTCCTCGAAGATCTCTTCCTTGATGTTCTCGATCTCCGGCTCGTCCAAGAGCACCTCAACCGTTTTCTCGGCGTCTCGATTCAGCTCGAGGTAGGCAACGACGCCCGCCAGGCCAATGTGGCAAGCGACCGCAAGCGCCAACGCAACGCCGCGATGACGCTCGAACCACCGGTCCTGCGGCACCTCGGGGTCAAACCCTCCAAACAACCCATCCGTCGGCAACATTGCGGCGATCCCCCGTAACCTTCTTCAAGCCGTGGGTGATGCGGCGCAACAGGCCTGGAGTCGTGGACCGTCCGCGCCTTCGTTCCTCGCCATCATGCGCGCAACCTAGCTGCACAGCAGGCGCTTGTCCCATGACCTCGGCAGGCTTTGCACAATCGTCACGACGGTCGTCAGCGCCTGTGACACAGAGAAGAGCGCGAGGCGTTTTGGTCATAAGTGTCACGCGGCTGTCACGGTGCAGCTCGGCGAAGGCCTCGCCCAGCCACGTGCTCCCCAGCGATTTTCGCGGGTACGTGCGTCTAGGCGTTGCGTCCGAGTTGGAGGGGAAGCCGCGTGCGGGCTCGGGGCGACCCCATCGGAGAGGGCGTGCTCATCGGGTCGCACAAGGGCGACGCAGCGATCAAATTGCCGCGCAGCCATCGCGTATACGCGACGGTCCGAATCGGTAGCTTCGCCTCGTTGCGGGTGAGGCTGGCGCCCCGTCAGTAGCTGTCGGCCAGCGCGCGGCAACCGTCGACCGCGGCCCCGGTCACCGAGTGCTGGGCGGCCATGTCCACGCAGTATTCGGTGGCCGTGCGCGCAACCTTCTCGGGCGAGGCCGACTGCCTCTCGAGCGCGTTGCAGTAGGCCGCGACGGATTCCGCAGCTGCCAGTGCGGCCACCAGGTCGGCGTGCGCTTTTTGGCCCGCGTTGCCCCGCGAGGTCACGACGGCCGTTCCCATCCGAGGCGACCCGCACGCGCCGGCCGCCTCGCGTGACGGTGGCGCCGCGAACGTCACGCACAGGCCGTGGGGGCCCGGTTTGGGGCAGGAGTTTCGCCACGCCAGCTGGGCGGCATCCAACTGCGCGACGGCTGCCTTGCGTGCCGCATCACCGCTCGCGTTCGTCGGTGCCGCGCCGGGCTCGGGAGAGATCACGACGCCGGCGGCGAAGGCAAGGGCGAGGGCGAGAGCAGTCGTGGTCATGTGCGTCTTCCTGTGGAATTTGAGTAACCGCGGAGTAGCCCGAGGTTCCACGATGTGGCCCGGGACGTTTCGCAACGGGCGCCCCGCCACCCGGATTGGCACCCCAAGAACCCAACCGGCGTAAACTACACGGCGCGGAACCTGGTACGGCGGATGCAGCCGTGATCCAGCATGCGACGCCTACCCACACTTGGCTCGTGTGCATTGTTCCTTGCCTCGGCGTGCGCCGAGCCCCAACTCAAGGATGTCGCGCTCGACACCTTGCGACCGCCCCGTGACCTCGCTGGTGACCAATGCCGCGAAATGTTCTCCGTGGCGCGACAGGACCATAGACTCTGCGTCTGCACAGACGAGCTGCACTGGGCGTGCCCTGAGCTCATCGTCGGGAGCGCGCCACAAGCGGAGGTCCTGGTCGTGGTCGACAACTCGCCATCGATGGGCACGTTGCGCCAAGCGAAAGTCGCGGACGGACTTGCGGGCCTTGTAGACCGACTCAAGCAGGAGCGTCCGGGCATCGACCTTCGCATCGGGGTCACCTCCACAACCGACGACGGCAACTGCGGTGGCGAACACAGCGTTGAGTATGGCGGGGCGTTCACGACCACCAGCTGCGGCGCACACCGGGAGGACTTCACGTTCGACGCAGCTGCAGCCGAGCCCGCATCGGGTGCGACTCCACAAGACTGCCCCGACTCGTGCCCAGCGAGGTGGCCAACCCTTGATAGTGGGGGCGCATCATGGCTGCAGATCAGTGGTGACGTGACCAATCTTGGTCAGGATGTGAATGCCGCCCAAGCCATCGGGTGCATTGCCCGACTCGGTGTCCGCGGGTGCGAGTTCGAAGAACCACTCGAGTCCATGCGCAAGTCGATGTTGCGCAGCGTAAACGCCGAGTTTGCGGAGTTCGGGTTCTTCCGCTGGGGCACCCCACAAGCAGTCCTCCTCGCCGCCGACGAAGACGACTGCTCGCTGCGGGCGGCCGGGGAGACGATCCTCGACCCCGCGGGCGACCGCGCGTTGTGGAGCGACCCGAGTGCAGATGCCCCAACATCAGCGACTTGCTTTCACGCGGGCGTGGCGTGTGTTGGCGACGGCGAGCCATGGCTTCGCTGCGACCCACAAAGGATCGACGCTCGGGGCGAAGTCACCGCCGACAAGGAACTCATGCTCGATGTGGAGGACTATGACAGCTGGATTCGTGCCGATTTCGACTGGCGAACTTTCGTCACCGTCATCGCAGGGGTTGCGCCAGGGCAGCCGTCGGACGACGTCTCGATCGTCTACGAGGCGTCCGACGACCCAGCCTTCGCGACGACCGCCGGTTGCGAAGATGACAGCGGATTCGCGTACCCGCCGGTCCGGTTGCGCGAGCTTGCCGAACACGCGATCGATGCAGGGTCTGGCGGATTGCACTCGATCTGCGAGGACAACCTCTCCGGTGCCTTCGCCGAACTTGGTGACCATCTCCTCGAAGAACTCGCCGCGCCTTGCGGGCCGCCGTGCACCGCGATCCGCTCGGACTTGCAGCCGGCCTGCTACGGGGTCGCGCAGGTCGTAACGATCGATACGGTCCAGGAGGTTGCCATCGCGCCATGCGATGCCAAAGGCGCAGCGACCGAAGCTGCTTGCATTCGATTTCGGTTCGACGACCTCCCCGAGGCCTGCGTCGAACAACAAGCACCGTTTTCGTGGGAGGTCGTGCACGCCGCAGACAGCCGCCTCGTCGGTGCCCATGTCCAACTCCTGTGCCAGCGCGATGTTGATTGCGATGGGCCCTACGGCTGCTAGCGGCGTGGCACGCGTCGCCCGAGTCCGGTGCTCGCGCCCGTACCTCCGCCGTGCGTTCCCATGGTGCAGCTCCGTTTTCTCAACGTCGATGCGTGGTCCGCGACCTTCAGCGATGGGGCAGCAGTGCCGTGGGTGCCCACCGGCGACAACCGCGGTGCGGCTTGCGTGTTGGCCGCGGATGGACATGCCTTCCCGGCAGGCCGGTGTGGTAGGTTTGGGGGGAATGGTGCGACGGGTTGTCCCAGGGGTGTTGTGTCTCGCGTTTGCGACGTCGGCCGAGGCCGCGCCCGGCGAGTTGTTTGGGCACGAAGTGCTCGAAACACCTGCACTGAGCGCCGCAGAAGCTGTCGAGCGCCGCGAGGGCTTCCAGCAAATGCTGGAGAAGAACAACTGGGTTCAGATCGACGACCAGGTCCGCCCCGCGGCGGCGAACGGTGCGTTCGCGCAGCCACCGGCCGACCCGCAGCTGGGCTCGTTCCCACCCCATCGATCGACCATCTTCCTCAACTTCTTCGGCCAGGAGGGCATGACTCCCGGGAACAACGCGGCGTTGAACCAGTCGAACTGCTTCAACGGCGAGACGGACTGGCCCGGCTTCATGGGTTCGGAGGCACAGGCGCTGGCGCTGATCGACGTGTTCGAGATCAACATGGAGCCGTACGGGGTCCGCTTCGCCTATGAAGAGGCGCCGCCCGCCCATCTTCCGTACGCGATGGTGATGATGGGCGGCACGCCCGACCTGCTCGGCTTGGGCGGAGGCGTTCTTGGAGTCTCATGCAGCTCGGACTGCGCAGATCGCTGGTGGCGCGACACCACGTTTGCCTTCACGGGCGCCATCAATCCAAACAACGCAGCCGTGCTGGGCACGACCGCACTGCACGAGGCGGCACACGCATTTGGACTCGCGCACATCGGCGACCCCAGTCGGATCATGAACCCGTTTGTGGGCAGCGGAGTTGTAACGTGGGCAGACAGCTGTACGCCCTACGACGACGCAACCGGCGGCATCAACTGCCAACCCACACACGCGCAGTACTGCGATGGCAACCCGGCCCAGAACACCAACGCAGAGCTGCTGGCGTACTTCGGCGAGAACAGCCCCGACGTCATTCCGCCGACGGTGAACATCACGTTCCCCGAGGACGGCGCAACGTTTGCCCCGGGCGAAGAGATCCTTGTCGAGGTTGAGGTCGACGACGACCACGACGGCTTCGGCTGGCAACTCGTGATCCCCGAGCTCGACCAGGCCGTCCAGGCCTACGCGTTTGAGCGTTCCTGGACGATCGGCTTTCCCGAGGGTGAGTACACGGTCCGCGTCGAAGCGATCGACCACGAGCGCAACGAGGGCTTCGACGAAGTCACAATCTTTGTCGGCGGCGCGGGCGAGGACGACTCTGGCCTCGATGAATCGGGCGACGGCGACGGATCGGGCGACGATGGATCCGGCGACGACGGCGAGGGGTCGGGCGACGAGGCCGGACTGGACGGAACCGGCGACGACGCCTCGGCACTCGATGACGGCGGCGACGAGTCGGGCTGCAACTGCACAACAGACCAAACCCCGCCGTTAGGCTGGATGGTCCTGGGCCTCATGCCGTTGGCGCTCTTGCGCCGACGCGACTAGCAAACGCCCCCCACCGTCGGGTCTGCGATGTGCACGTAGCGCTTGCCGCGGTTCTCGCCTGCGAGCAAACCGATGAGCCCTGCGGGAATGTTCTCGAACCCTTCCACACGATCCTCGGCAACGACAATGCGGCCGGACTCCACCCATCCGGCGAGCGCCTGCACCCCATCGCCAAAACGCGCGGCGTAGTCCATCACGATGAAGCCCTGCATCTTGAGTCGGCGTGCGATCAACAAGCCGGGGACGGCCGCCGGGCCCGGCTGGGGCTCGTTCTTGTCATAGCCTGAGATGGCGCCGCAGCAGATGACACGTCCACCCCTGCGCATTGCGAGCAAGGCCGTGTCGAGGATCTTCCCGCCCACGTTGTCGAAGTAGACATCAACGCCCGTCGGGCATGCCTCGGCGAGCGCCTTGGACACATCCTGCTCGCGGTAGTTGATCGCGGCGTCGAACTTGAGCTCGTCGACGAGCCAACGGCACTTCGCCTCGCTGCCCGCGATGCCCACGACACGACAGCCCCACATCTTCGCGATCTGGCCCGCAACCGAGCCGGTCGCGCCCGCGGCACCCGAGATCAGGATGGTCTCCTTTGGCTTGACCCGCCCCACGTCGAGCAGGCCGAAGTACGCGGTGAGGCCTGTGACTCCGAGCACCCCGAGATAGTGCGACAGCGGCCGTTGGTCATCGTGCGCCACCCGATGCACGGCAGCGGCGGGTCTCACCGAGACCTCCTGCCACCCGAGATCGCCGGTGACGAAATCCCCGACCGCGAGGCTTGGATCCTCAGAGCGGAGGACCTGCCCGATCGCAAATCCATCCATCACAGCGTCGACTTCCACGGCGGGCCGGTAGCTGGGGCCCATGATCCAAACGCGGTTGGCCGGGTCCAACGAGAGCGACAAGACCTTGATCTGCACTTGGCCCTCGGTGGGCTCCTCAACGGGAGAGGTCACACACTCAAAGACGTCCTGTGTCAGCGGGCCCGTCGGGCGCCTCCGCAAGATCCACTGACGATTCTCGTCGACCATCCCGCCAATCCTGCCTCGTGTGGGCCCGCGCTGCCAAGCGACCAGGCGGCCACTTCCGACCCAGGCGCAGGTAACGCTCACTGGGTGGCGCCCAAGAACCCGCTTCATGCCCTGGTCTCGTGCCGCACCGTACCGTAGGGTCTGGGCGATGGCGGCGATCCAGTCGAAAGTACGCCTGTCGGTGGGCGTCGATGAGGCACGACAGGCGATTCTCGATGCGCTCCCCAAGGACGCGATCGTGCGCGAAGAGGACGACGGCGTCGGCCGCTTCGCGGGCCAGCGGACGTTGGTGATCCTAGGCCGCAGTGCAGACCGAATGCTGCTCTTCCACGGGACCTACGGTGCCGTGAAGCGTCACTTCGAAGACCCTCACCTCGACGTGGTGTTCGACACGAGCAAGAGCCGAGTCGTCGCGAAGCTGATTCGTCAGGCCCCAGCATCACCGAGCGCGGTGGCTCGCTTCTTCGACGTCGCGGGCTATATCGGCGCGGTCGCAGCGGTCCTTTTTGCGTACTACTCGATCCGGTCGATCCCGTTCGACAATCAGCGCATCGCCCTTGTCGCTGGCATCGGCGGTATCGCTTGGGCGCTCGTCGCCAACGCGCTCCCCAAGAGCGACGACGAGACCTTGTTCAAGATGGTCGACGAAGCGCTCAAGCCGTTCGCCGTCGCCAAAAAGAAGAAGAAAAAGGCCGAATCCGCCTCCGACGCGAGCGACGACCCGGCGGCCGACGCGGACGCGGAAGCCGAGGCGCCCGAGCCAGAGGCCGAATCTCCCAAGGACGACTGATCTCGTCGAACTGCGCTCCCACGTGGGGGCGCGCATCGGATTCCCGTAGACTCCCGCTGTGCTCAAGAAGCTCGCGATCGCGTTTGCGGTCCTCGTCCTGCTCGGCCTCGGCGCGGTGTACTGGGTGTGGACCCAGGCAACCGCCCTACCCGACTGGTACACCGAGCCGGTCGGTGGCGACGCGGGCGATGACGCAGCGCTGGAGTACGACAGCGACGGGCCACCAGCACCGCAATGGGTGGCCCAGGATCAAGAGGGCAACCCGCTCGAAGGCATCGATCCGGTTCCGCTGATCGCGGAGGCGCCGATTGCCACGCCGGAGGCTTCGCCTCCCCGAGCCGGTGGCGCAACGCCCGATGCCGCGCCCAAGCCCGCGCCCAAACGCAAGAAGAAGCGGGCGACGAAGGGAGGCCAACGACACGTGATCCGCGGCTTTCATCGGCAAGTTCGCAAGGGCAAAGACGGCAAGAAGCACAAGCCCAGCAAGGCGATCAAAGCGTCACGGGCGGTGCTCGAGAACGGCAACCTCGAGCTTGGTCTTATCCTCGACCTGTCGAACTTCCCCAAAGAGAAACTCAAGGGCAAAGCCCGCGCGCGCTACGACCGAGCCGTCGCCGGTTTCCCGGGGCTGACCAACCGCGATGTCTGGGTCGGCGTTCAAGACAAGCCCATCACCGTCGATGGATACCTGCAGTTTGGGCCCGACGCCGAGGTCCGGGTCGGAAAGCTGACCTACTCGCTGTCGAGTGCGGCCAAGCGCATGGCGATGTCGCCGGCTCAGCTTCGGGCTGAGCTCAACCTCGAGTTGCGCCGTCTGGGGCTCGTCGACCCGGACGCTTGACGAGGTATCGAACAACAACAAGCGGCACGCGTGGGTGCATGAAGCGACCGACGTGCTCCATGCCGCACTTTTCCATCACGCGGATCGATGCCGCGTTGCGCGGGTCGGTGCAGGCATCCACGCAGGTACGGTCGAGCACATCAAACGCGTAGTCCACCAGGGCGCGCGCGCCTTCGCTGGCCAACCCACGGCCCCACGCCTCTCGGCGCAGGCGATACCCCAGCTCCAGGACCGTTGGGTCCGCAACGCTGGGTCGCAGGTGGAACCACCCGACAAACTCATCGCGTTCGTAGGCCGCGACAAAACCGTACGGACGATGCTGGAATTCCATCATCCGGGGGAGCAGATCGTCGATGTAGTCTTGTCGATCGGTGGGCTCACCGCCGCTGATGAACCGCATCACCTCGGGATCTGAATCCAAACGCACGAGGTCGTCCAAATGGGTCTTCGAAATCCGCACGAAGTCCATCCGCGCCGTCTTGAGCTGCCAGGCGACCGCCACGCGCGCAGTCTAGCAACAGCTTTGTGCGAGCGGCCGGAAACAAAGCCCGCGACGCCCCGTGCAAGATGAGGTGAGTCGCCCCGGCCAGTCCGACGAATCCAAGATCATCGACCTCCATCAGCTCCGGGCGGTCGTCGAGTCTGGCCCAGGCGCCGCCGAGAGTGCGGTGGCCTTGCCCACATTTGGCCCAGACCGCCTCAATCCGTCCCGCCCGCTCCTTCCGCCCTCGCTCTCCCCTGCGGAACGGTTGATCTCTGCCCCAATCGCCGAGGTCACGGCAGTTCCCCCGCGCACCGCCCCCGACGCAAGGCTCCTCGTGTCCGTCGTGTGCATGTTGGCGGCGGTCGTCGTCGGACTGGCGTACTACGTCATCATCAGCGACCCGGGCCAGACGATCGTGCGCGAGCAGGTGGTCGCGGTCGCCCCGTCCGTCGCGGCCATAGAGGCGCCCAAACGCGAACGCCGCGGGACGGCAGCGGCCGCACTCATCGCCGAGCCCGCGGACGACGCTCAGGGCGAGTCGACACCGACCGATCCGGAGCCCGCCGAGGTCACGCCTGAGTCGGAGATCTCGGCCCAACCCCGTCGTCGCAGCGGCCGGAGCCGAGGCAATGCCAAGCGCCCCCAGCGGTCGGACGCTGCCCCCTCGCCGTCCGCTGCCACGCCTCGACCCAAAGCCCAGGGCGGGAGCAAGCGCGACGCGAGTGTGTCTCCAGAATGCGTCATCGACCCGGCCAGCTGCGGCCTCGGAGCCCCGCGCGACACGACACCGCGACCGACCAAGGCCACCACAGATCTCCCCGAAAAGCTCGGGGAGTCGGCCCTCCGCCAAGGGATGGCCAAGGTCAAGGCGAAGGCCAAGGCCTGCCGTGCCCAGTTTGGCGGCTCCGCGGGCGAGAAAGTGGAGGTCAAGCTGACGATCTCGGGCAGCACTGGCCGGGTCACCAAAGCGGCCCCCATCGGCTCGCACGCCGGTACTCCGTTGGGCGGCTGCGTTGCGGCTGCCCTCAAGCGGGCAGAGTTCGCCCGCTTCGGTGCCAGCGTGCAGGGCGTCCGCTACGGCGTGCGTCTTTAGACTCGATGGCCCGCGGCCCACGGCGCAGGTAACGTAGGCGCGGCCGCGTCGCCCGCGGCATCGCCTCGCCGTGAAGATCGTCGACATCGCGGAGTCCTACTCGGACCACGGAGGCGGCGTCCGCACGTACGTGCGGCACAAGCTCCGCATGGCCAGCCGCCTTGGCCACGAGATCGTCATCGTCGCGCCCGGCACGGAAGACCGCGAGCAATCCGTCGACGGAGGTCGCGTCGTTTGGGTGAAGAGCCCGAGAGTGCCCTTCGATCCGCGCTACGGCCTCTTCGCTCGCCCTCGCGCAGTGCACGACGTCCTTGACCGCGAGGCGCCGGACATCATCGAAGGGTCGTCAGCCCTGGCTGGGGGTTGGTTTGCGGCGTCGTGGACGGGCACCGCCAAGCGTGTGTTTGTGTTTCACACCGACCTCGTCGCCGTGTGGCCGCAAACGTTCTTCGGCGCCCGGCTCGGGTTCGACCGGGTCGACCGTTGGTCCTGGCCACTTTGGGGTGCGGTGCGCAGCCTCGCCTCCAAGTTCGACGCTACCGTCGTCAGCGGCGACTGGCTCTCGCAGCGACTCAGCGCGCATGGGGTCCACAACACGCGCGTCGTGCCGTTCGGCGTTGAGAAGTCGCTGTTCTCCCCGAAGCGCCGCAGCCCAGCCCTGCGAAGCCGCCTCCTGGCGCAGTGCGGGGCTCCCCCTGGGGCTGACCTTCTCGTCGCCGTCGGTCGACTCGATCCCGAAAAGCGCATCGGCCTGCTTCTCGACGCGTTCGGTCGCGCATCCAAAACCCGGCCGCTCGGGCTCCTGCTCGTCGGCCGAGGCGCACTGGAAAAGCGGGTTATCCGGAGGGCCCGCGCGCTGCAAGGTGTGCACGCGCTCGGCCATGTCAGCGGGCGCGACACGCTCGCCGAGATCATGGCGAGCGCGGACGGTCTGCTGCACGGCTCCGCAGCCGAAACCTACGGGCTCGTCGTGGCCGAGGCTCTGTGCGCGGGGCTGCCCGTCATCGTCCCTGATCGCGGTGGGGCGGGCGCCCTCGCACACCCAGGCTGCTCCGAGCGCTATCAGGCCGGCAGCGCGTACCATGGCGCCCAAGCGATGGGTCGCATGCTCGACCGTGACCGCGCCGAACTGCGCCGATCGACCGCCGCTGCAGCCCGAGAGATCCCCGATCTCGAGGACCACTTTCGGCAGCTGTTCGATCTCTACAGCACCCTCGCAGCGTCGCCCGCGGGGCCGACCTCGCCCTCGCCGCCGCGCGCCCACCTGTTTGGGAGAACGTAGTCAGTGCCCACCGCCAGGACGACTCGGGGCACCGCCCGAAGCCGCGCGGTCGCGGTGTTCGTGTTTCGCCGGGCGCGCGCGCTCGTGGCTTGGACCGCCGTATTCACCGTGCTCGCCGTCGTCGGCGCATGCCAGCTCAAGCTCGACCAACGGCTACGCGCCCTGCTGCCCTCCGACTTCCCGAGCGTCTCGGGCATCGACGCCGCGACGCAGCGGCTCGGAAATCAATCGGACATCTTCGTGACGCTGCGCAGCCCGTCTCGCGCCGCCAATATCGAGCTCGGCGACGCTCTGGCCGAGCGGATGGCGGGGATGGAGCGCCTGCGGTGGGTGCAATTCCGTCGCGATTACGACTATTTCGAGTCTCGCGCGCTCCTGTACCTGCCGCTCGCCCAGCTGCTGGACCTTCGTCGGCATGTGCTCGACACGATCGATGCCGAGGTCCGCGCCAAAGCCTACGGGAGCATTGATCTTCGAGAGGACGACGCTGTGGACCAGCCCGCCTTGGACGAGACCGAGCTTCGCCGACGGTACGGGGTGTCCGCCAGCGCCCCCGAGTTCTTCGAATCCGACGAAGGCCAGCTGCTTGTCATCAAAGCGCGCCCGACCCATCCGCCGACCGACCTTGCGTTTGCATCGGCCCTCCAAGCCGAGCTCGAGCGCCTGATCGACGAGAGCGACCCCACCCGATTTCACCCCGAGATGACGGTCCAGCTCGACGGCGCCTTCGTGCAGCACACACGGCGGGTTGCCGCGCTCGAGGGAGAGGTTCTGGCGGGCACCGCAGCCGCCGTGTTCGGACTGCTCGCCTGCATCACCATCTACTTCAGAAGCGGCCGGGCCGTGGTCGCGGTACTCGCCCCCGTCCTCGTATCCGCCGTCGCCACCCTTGCATTTGCGTGGGCTGTGTTTGGCGCGCTCAATATCGTCTCCGCGTTTATCTTCTCGATCCTACTCGGGCTCGGGATCGACTTCGGCATCCACATACTCGCTCGCTATCGCGACGAGCGAGCGCGTGGCCACCGTCAGCCCACGGCGTGGGCGATCACCTTCGCGACGACCGGCCGGGCCACGGCGGCGGCCGGCTTGGGGACGGCGCTTGCCTTCGGGACCTTGTCGATCGCCAGCTTCCGCGGATTCGCTCAGTTCGGCGTGCTCTCGATCTTCGGCATCACGGCGGCGTTGGCCGCTTCACTCGTGGTCCTCCCCGCGCTGGTGATCGTCACGGAGCGCTTGTCGCCCTGGCCAAGCCGAGTCCGCCAGAAGGCTGCGGCACGCTCAGCCCAGCACGCGCCCAAGACAA
>Ga0316189_10001119_pt1 | contig 26640 bp, 23 predicted proteins | sample LowCovwburrow_MG_FD_204930 | JGI IMG/M metagenome (GOLD analysis project Ga0316189, IMG submission 204930) | Coastal sediment microbial communities from Maine, United States - Lowes Cove worm burrow | ecosystem: Environmental > Aquatic > Marine > Coastal > Sediment | place: USA: Maine...
GTTGCGATTTGAATGGCAGTTTGCCATCGGCACGGTGGCGACGCTGGTGCACGACGTGGCACTGACAATCGGGTTGTTTGCGATACTTCAGTTGCAGTTCGACCTGACCATCATTGCCGCTCTTCTGACTATCGTCGGCTACTCGCTGAACGATACCGTGGTTGTTTTCGACCGGTTTCGCGAGAACCTGCGCAAGTACAAGAAGATGGATTTCGACGAGATGATCGACATGTCTCTCAACCAGACACTGCCGCGCACCCTGATGACATCAATCTCCACGCTCGTGGCGCTGATATCACTCTATGTGTTTGGCGGTGAAGTCCTGCGCGGGTTCACGTTTGCCATGATCTGGGGCGTGCTCATCGGTACCTATTCATCGATCTTTATCGGCGCGCCATTGCTGTCACTGCTTGGCGCATACGTGGATCGTGCGCCAACTCCGGGCCCGGGTGACAACGCGCAGGCAGAGATCGTGCAGCCCTGATGAGCGACGCGCCGTTTTTACCGGAGCGCGTTGCTATTGACGCCTATGGTAATGGTGGGTTCAGGTTTCGCGATTTGTCGCACAAGGGCTCACTGCTGTGTCTGCCCGGTGGCGTGTATGGCTGGCCGCCGGTGAATCCGCAGGATCTGCAGTTGTGTGACTTCGGGCAGATTCTGGAAGCTCCGGATAATGTCGGGTTTGTCTTGCTCGGCACCGGCGATGCACAGGTGTTTCCCTCCGGTGAAATTCGCCGGGCCTTCGTTGAAGCCGGCATTGGTCTGGAACCGATGGCTACCGGGGCCGCGGTACGAACCTATAATGTGTTGTTGCAGGAAGGCCGCGATGTGGCGTGTGCGCTGATTGCGGTCGAACATCATCGGAGCAGATCATGAGCCGATTTCCGACAGAGTTGATGGAGCTTTTGCTTGACGACTTGCGCAAGTCCGACCGCGACCGGTATTTGTGCCTGTTGCTGATGCCGGAGCAGTCGCGCGGTTTCCTGGCGGGGCTGTTCGCGTTCAATTCCGAACTTGCCCAAATCCGTGAGCGGGTTTCTGATCCTGCTGCCGGCGAGGTGAGACTTGCCTGGTGGAACGAAGTCATCGACGCGATTTATCTTGGCCAGACGGTGGACTCTCCACTTGCACAGGCACTGGCTCGCGCAATCGAGGCAGGCGACCTGCCGCGGCATTCGTTCCAGGCCATGCTTGAAGCGCGCCGCTTCGACCTGTTTGACGATCCCATGCCGGACCTCAACACACTTGAAGGATACCTGGGCGAAACTTCATCTGCCCTGTTGCAGATGAGTGCGCTGATCATGGCCGGTGATGATGGCCTGGAATGCGCCGAGGTTTCCGGTCTTGCCGGTGTCGCGATGGGGTTGACCGGATTGATGCGATCCCTGCCCATACATCGTGCCCGCGGGCAATGCATGTTACCGGCCGACATGCTGGCAAAGCATGATCTGACCGCGGCCCATGTGTTGTCGGGCAGGGGCGGCGCCGGGCTAGAACTGGTGCTGCTGCAATTGTGCCGCCATGCAAACAAACGTCTCGAAGAGGCTCGCCAACAGTGGCACCTCGTGCCGGAGGCAGCCGTCAAGGCCTACCTGCCGGTTGCCCTGGTGCCCGGCTATCTGAAGAAGCTGGAACGGGCGCGGGCCTCGCTGACGACCAAGGTGATCACCTCGCCACAATGGATGCGCCAGTTGCGGTTGCTGAATGCGGTGCGCAGTGAAACCATCTGATCGTATTGCACTTATTGAATGGTCAATGGCTACTCGGCTGCCGCACGGGTGTCGTGAACTGACAGCCAGTTACTGAAATCAACCTTGGCCCGGCTCGTGTAGGCCAGTTGACGGGCCGGTTTCTTGGCTTTTCCGCGCGGGCGCTTGCCGTTTTCATCGCGTGGTACTTCGACCTCCGGAAACAGGCCGAAGTTGACATTCATGGGCTGAAACGAGCGGGCCTTGGTGGTCATGTCGCCATCTGTATCGCTGAGATGTCCGCCCGATATATGTGATATCAGGGAGCCGTGCGCCGTTGTGGGTGGCGGTGGCGGCAGGGTGTTTCCGGCCAGGTCTGCTGCAGCCATGCGACCGGCCATCAGGCCCATGGCAGCACTTTCGACATATCCCTCAACGCCGGTGATCTGGCCTGCAAATCGTAATCCGCGGCGGGTCTTGAGCTGCAGCGAGCTGTCGAGCAGTTGCGGTGAGTTGATGAAGGTGTTGCGGTGAAGCCCGCCGAGGCGGGCGAATTCTGCTTTTTCCAGTCCGGGGATTGCCCGGAAAATCCGCACCTGTTCGCCATGCTTCAACTTGGTCTGAAAACCGACCATGTTATAGAGCGTACCGAGCGCATTGTCCTGGCGGAGCTGGACCACCGCATAGGGTTTCTCGTCAGGCTTGTGCCTGTTGGTCAGGCCCATCGGTTTCATGGGTCCGTGGCGCAGGGTTTCGGGACCGCGTTCAGCCATGACCTCGATCGGCAGGCAACCGTCGAAATACGGGGTGTTTTCCTCCCACTGCTTGAAGTCTGCCTTGTCGCCTTCAATCAGGGCTGTGATGAAGGTTTCATACTGTTCCCGGTTCATGGGGCAATTGATGTAATCAGCGCCGGTGCCGCCGGGACCTGCCTTGTCATAGCGCGACTGGAACCATGCCTGATCAAAGTCAATGGTCTCACGATAGATGATCGGCGCTATGGCATCGAAGAAAGCCAGTCCGTCTTCGCCTGTGGTTTTGCGAATGTCTTCGGCCAGTGCTGCCGAGGTGAGGGGGCCGGTCGCCACGATGACCTGCGTCCAGTCCTGCGGAGGCAGTCCGGCGACCTCGCCGCGTTCGATCTGTATATTGGGGTGTGCCTGCAAAGTCGCGGTGACGTCAGCCGAAAAGGCATCCCGGTCCACCGCCAGTGCACCACCGGCGGGCAGCTTGTGGCGGTCGCCCATTGCCATGATGATAGAACCTGCCTGGCGCATCTCCCAGTGCAGCAGCCCCACCGCGTTATGTTCGTCGTCATCTGAACGAAACGAGTTGGAGCAAACCAGTTCGGCCAGCCCGTCGGTCTGGTGCGCATCGGTCCCGCGGCCTGGGCGCATTTCATGAACAATAACCTGCGCGCCGGCCTGTGCTGCCTGCCATGCGGCTTCCGAGCCTGCCATGCCGCCACCGATAATGTGAATTAAGTGATTTGTCATGGCTGCAATGACTAGAGGCAAAAGGCGCGGTCGGCAAGATGGCTTGCGGGTCAGCGATTTATCCAGTCGGCGATCTCTGCTGCTACAACCTGGTTGGCGAGGTAACCGTAAAGCTTGTGCGGATTGCTGGTGTTGCAATGTACCCAGCAGTTGTACATGTGCTTGTCGGTGATCGAGTCCACGTAACCATAGTCCAGCATCTCGGCAAAATCGTCTGCCATGGTGGCGTCATGGGCGATAAAGTCGTCATGGGCGGTTATATTGACCCATTGCCTGACAATGGCCTTTGGAAAGCGACCACCGGCATGTTCGCGGGCATCATACAGGTTGGCGCGAACACCGGCTTCGCCCAGAGGACACCCCAGCGTCAGCCATTTCGAGACATTCGGGTTTTTGCGCTGGAGGGTTTTATACTCACTCATCTGGGAAAACTTCCACAACACATCATAGGCCACCACGCATCCCATCGAATGGCTGATGATGCAGATGTCATCGCGTGCATTGATGGCCCGGCGCAGCGGATCCTGCAGGCGCTCGCGCACTTCAGAGCCGACTTTCCGCCTCATCAGATAGGCCCCCATGTCTGCTGAACTGCGCTGCAGGATAAACTCATTGGCGTGGCTGCGGGTCAGCACCGACAGCAAGGTGCTGAAGGTTCGCGCGGCGTCGTCGAGATAACGCAGATCCTTGTACCGGCGTATGACCTTGTTGTAGGCCGCCTCGTCATACGTACCAATATCCAGTAACCGGCGGAGGCTGTCGACGAACGGCTGATGCGGCAGGCAGGGTTCCTGTCCGTAGGCCTTGTTGTTCCTGGCTGTCAGCCTGGCTGCAATATCGGGATCGTGAGATGCCATGATGGCGTTGTTGATGTCGCCGTAATAGGCAAATGAACATTTGATCGCGCCGGTCCTGATGGTTTCGGCGGCCTCCGCAGACACATTGTGCAAGCCATGCATCAATGCATCATTGATAAGCTTTTTCTTGCGTGATGCCGATGGCTTGATTGATCGGCCATGAACGAAAATGATGTGCTTGCGGGTCATTGTGTGCTGGGTCGGCTATCCGGGTTTGCGTAAATCAGGCAGATCAGCGGGCTTCATCAAGCAGCCACTCGTAAAACTGCCGTGCCTGGGGGGACAATTGTCCATCCTTTGGCCGGAGCAGCCAGAAGCCTCGATCAGACTGCTGTGCCGCATCGATGGGGCGTACCAGGTCTCCCTGCTCGATGAAATCTTCTGCCAGCCGCCTGCCGCACAATGCGATGCCTTCTCCGCGCAAGGCGGACTGGATCAGCACCATGTAATTGTCGAAGGTGAAGCCGCGACCCGAGTGCTCACCCTCGACGCCGAGAGTCTCCAGAAAGCTGTCCCAGGTCACCCAGTTGCGGTCAAACTTGTTGAGGTGCAGCAGTGAATGGCGCAGCAAGTCGGATTCTGACGTGATTGGAGCGGATTTTTCCATGTATCGGGGCGAACACACCGGCCAGATTTCGTTGTCGAAAAGCCGCACGGCGTCTGCCGCCGGCCATTCACCGGCTCCATAGCGTACGGCTATGTCGATGCCTTCACTGGCCAGGTCATATACTGGTGATGATGCAACCAGGCGAATGTCGATTTCCGGGTGTGAGGCGCGGAACTTGGCAATGCGCGCCATCAGCCAGTAGGACGCAAACGCCACCGAAGTTGCTACCGTCAGTTCTCCGGGCCCGGGTTGGCGGCGCAGGTCGGACGAGACATTGGCAATATGTTCCAGGCCCATCCCCACGGCGCGGTGCAGGCGTTCGCCCTCGCGCGTCAAAGACAGGCCCCGTGACTGACGCTGAAACACTGAAACGCCCAGAAAATCTTCCAGCAACTGGATTTGCCGGCTGACTGCTGACTGGGTGACATCCAGTTCCTTTGCAGCGCGGGTGAAATTCATGTGTCGCCCGGCTGCTTCAAACACCACCAGGGCATTGGTTGGGGGCAGGTTTTTGCGAAGTGCGATAGCCATGAGAAATACTTATTGCGGTTGCTGTTATTGTGAGGTTTTGACCTACAATATCAGCGCATGGCATGATCTGCAATCATGACTGGCTATTCGGCTGCTGCCTGTTTGCCACGCGACAGCACTGGCGCCAGGTATTGACCGGTATAGGACCGCTCGACGCGCGCCACGTCTTCAGGCGTTCCCACGGCGACAATTTCACCGCCGCCATCGCCGCCTTCAGGTCCAAGGTCGATGATCCAGTCTGCGGTCTTTATGACTTCCAGATTGTGTTCGATGACCACCACGGTGTTGCCGTGCTCAACCAGTTCGTGCAGCACTTCCAGCAACTTGGCTACATCGTGGAAATGCAGTCCGGTGGTTGGTTCATCCAGCAGGTACAGCGTGCGTCCGGTAGCGCGTTTAGACAATTCCTTGGCGAGTTTGACCCGTTGTGCCTCGCCACCCGACAAGGTGGTGGCCTGTTGCCCGACCTTGATGTAGCCAAGCCCGACGCGTTCGAGCGTCACCAGCTTGTCGCGGACTGCGGGAACCGCGCGGAAAAAGTCGGCCCCTTCGGCGACGGTCATGTCGAGGATGTCGGCGATAGACTTGTCCTTGAAGGTTATGTCCAGGGTCTCGCGATTGTAGCGTTTGCCGTGGCAGGCATCACAGGTGACATAGACGTCCGGCAGGAAATGCATTTCGATCTTGATGACCCCGTCACCCTGGCAGGTCTCGCAGCGTCCGCCCTTGACGTTGAACGAGAACCGGCCCGGACCGTACCCGCGCGCCTTGGATTCCGGCAGTGCGGCGAACCATTCGCGAATCGGGGTGAATGCGCCGGTATAGGTGGCCGGGTTGGAACGCGGCGTGCGGCCGATGGGCGACTGGTCGATGTCGATGATCTTGTCGAGCAGTTCAAGCCCTTCAATCTTGTCGTGCACTGCTGGTATCTGGCGTGCCTTCATCAGCTTGCGCGCTGCCGCCTTGTAGACGGTGTCGATCAGCAGCGTGGATTTACCACCGCCTGACACGCCGGTCACGCAGGTGAACAGCCCGAGCGGCACTTCGGTCGACACGTTCTTCAGATTGTTGGCGCGCGCGCCGGATATCTTGATGAGCCGTTTCTTGTTGAGCTTCCGGCGCTTGGCCGGTGTCGGCACCTGCATGACACCGGTCAGGTACTTGCCGGTCAATGATGCCGGGTTGGCCATCACTTCCTCAGCGCTGCCTTCTGCAACGATGGTGCCGCCATGAATGCCGGCACCGGGGCCGATGTCGACAACATAATCGGCTGACCGGATGGCGTCTTCGTCATGCTCAACCACGATCACCGTGTTACCGATGTCGCGCAGATGCACCAGTGTTTCCAGCAGGCGGGCATTGTCGCGCTGATGCAGGCCGATCGATGGCTCATCCAGCACATACAGAACCCCGGTCAGGCCCGATCCGATTTGCGATGCGAGGCGAATGCGCTGGCTTTCCCCGCCCGACAAGGTGCCGGATTTGCGTGACAAAGTGAGATAGTCCAGACCGACATCAACCAGGAATTTCAAGCGCTCGCGGATTTCCTTGAGAATGCGCGCGGCAATCTCCAGCTGTTTCGGCGTCAGCTTGTCGGACAGTTCGTGGAACCAGTCATTGGCGGCGCGGATCGACATCAGCGATACCTGCGCCACATGCAGTCCGTTGATGCGCACTGCCAGAGCCTGCGGTTTCAACCGGTAGCCGTTGCATGCCTGGCATGGGTAGTCCGACTGGAACTGGGCCAGTTCTTCCCGCACCCAGCTGGAATCGGTTTCGCGCCACCGGCGTTCGATATTGCCGATGACACCTTCAAACGGTTTCTTCGTCTTGTAGGATCTGAGGCCGTCATCATAGACAAAGGTGATTTCCTCATCGCCGGTGCCCAGCAAGACTGCGTCCCTGATATCGTCGTCGAGTTCTTCCCACGGCGTCGACATGGATGCCTTGTAGTGCTTGCACAAGGCCTGCAGCGTCTGGGTGTAGTAGGGCGATGTTGCGCCGGTTTTGGCCCACGGTACGATGCAGCCCTGGCGCATGGACAAGCTCTTGTCCGGCACCACCAGGTCGGCCTCGAAGCGCAGTTCAGTGCCGAGACCATCGCATTTCGGGCAGGCGCCGAACGGGTTGTTAAAGGAAAACAGCCGCGGTTCGATCTCATCGATGGTAAAACCGGAAACCGGGCAGGCAAATTTTTCCGAGAACGTGATGCGCTCGTGGGTTTCGTTGAGTGACTTGTTGGCACCGCTGACGGAGGTTTCCGCGTCGGGCAGGGGTTTGTCGGCAAACTCCACGACTGCCAGTCCGTCGGTGAGCTTCAGAGCGGTTTCAAAACTGTCCGCGAGCCGTGTGGCAATGTCATCGCGAACCACAAGCCGGTCCACCACGACGTCAATGTCATGCTTGTATTTCTTGTCGAGGGCGGGAACGTCGGCGATCTCATGGAACTGACCGTCTACCTTGACGCGCTGGAAGCCCTTTTTCATGAGCTCGGCAAATTCCTTGCGGTATTCGCCCTTGCGGCCCCGGATGATCGGGGCAAGCAGGTAAAGCCGCGCACCTTCTTCAATCGCCATGACCCGGTCAACCATTTGCGTGACGGTCTGACTCTCGATCGGCAGGCCGGTCGCAGGTGAGTAGGCAATGCCGACACGGGCAAACAGCAGCCGCATGTAATCGTATATCTCGGTAACGGTACCGACAGTGGAGCGGGGATTGCGGCTGGTGGTCTTCTGTTCGATGGAAATGGCAGGCGACAGGCCATCGATCTGATCCACATCAGGCTTCTGCATCATCTCCAGGAACTGTCTGGCATAGGCGGACAGGCTTTCCACATAGCGGCGCTGGCCTTCAGCATAGATGGTGTCGAATGCAAGCGAGGACTTGCCGGATCCCGACAGCCCCGTGAAGACGATCAGCTTGTCGCGCGGCAACTCGATGGAAACGTTCTTGAGGTTGTGCTCGCGCGCGCCCTGAACTGAAATTATGCGTTTGGTTTCGGCCATGATGGAGAACTAGATCAAAAAGAGAACATGCGCAACGGCGCACCACAATATCTACTGACAGTATACGTCAGTTTGACCCTGCCGGTTTGACGTTATCCACGGCTATTTCAACCACATTGAAAACTCTGGCTGATGCCGGGCGAAAACCCCGGTCACGCGCCGACATACGTACTTTGTGCGGTCCGTGCGGCGTTTGCAAGCATGTTTGGGCCTTGCTGCAACGCATGCTGCGCGCTACGAAGTCACAACCGTATTCATATCGCTTCTGCAGGACCTTGATCGATGACCTTATTTGCGCGTGTCGCTGACAAAACGGACTGGATTGAAGGGGGTACCGGCCCCTGGGAGATCATTATCGGCCTGGAGGTTCATGCCCAGGTCAGTTCCAAGTCAAAATTGTTCTCCGGTGCATCTGCCGAATATGGCGCTGCGCCAAATGACCATGTGTCGCTTGTCGACGCTGCCATGCCGGGCATGTTGCCGGTGATCAACAAATACTGCGTCGAGCAGGCGGTTCGCACCGGGCTTGGTCTGAAGGCCCAGATCAATGAATACTCGGTGTTCGACCGCAAGAACTATTTTTACCCTGACCTGCCGCAGGGCTACCAGATTTCCCAGTTCAAGCAGCCGATTGTGGGCGAAGGCCGCGTTGTCCTAGATATGGACGAGAATACCCAGGTCGAAGTGGGCATCGAGCGGCTGCATCTGGAACAGGATGCCGGCAAATCGATTCATGACCAGCATCCGACAATGTCGATGGTGGATCTGAACCGGTCCGGCGTTGCGCTGATGGAAATTGTCTCAAAGCCCGACATGCGGTCGGCTGACGAGGCCAAGGCCTATGTTTCCAAGGTTCGCACCATCATGCGCTATCTGGGGACGTGTGACGGGAACATGGAAGAAGGTTCGCTGCGCGCCGATGTGAACGTTTCGGTGCGCAAGCCCGGCGGTGAAGCCGGTACGCGCTGCGAGATCAAGAATGTCAATTCCATGCGCTTCATGGGCCAGGCGATCGAGTTTGAGGCCCGCCGGCAGATCGACATCCTGGAGGATGGCGGCAGCATCGACCAGGAAACCCGGCTGTACGATCCGCGCAAGGGTGAGACCCGCTCGATGCGCTCCAAGGAAGAAGCCCACGACTACCGCTATTTTCCGGACCCCGACCTGTTGCCGCTTGAGGTAGACGCGAGCTGGATTGCAGAGATCAAGGCATCGCTGCCGGAACTGCCCGATGAAAAGAAGGCAAGACTGGTCAAGGACTTCGGCCTGACGCCTTACGATGCGGAAGTGCTGATCATGGAACCGGCATCAGCGAGTTACTTTGAAGAGGTTGCCGGGGGCAGGGATGGCAAACTGGCAGCCAACTGGGTGATCAATGAATTGTTTGGCCGCCTCAACAAGGAAAGCAAGGAGATTGGCGACAGTCCGATTTCCGCCGGCCAGCTCGGGACCATTGTTGAGATGATCAGCGACAAGACCATTTCCGGCAAGATCGCCAAGGACGTATTTGAAATCACCTGGAACGAAGCCGGTGTTGACCCCAGACAGATCGTGGAAGAACGCGGACTGAAACAGGTCACAGATACCGGTGCCATCGAGGCGGCTGTGGATGCCGTGATCGCCGCCAACCCGGACAAGGTGGCAGCTGTTGCCGAGAAACCGGCCATGGTGGGCTGGTTTGTCGGCCAGGTGATGAAATCCACCGGCGGCAAGGCCAACCCTCAGGCGGTCAGCGACCTGCTCAAGTCGAAGCTGGGCGTGGAGTAACCCTTGTCCGGTTTATCTGAGGCACGGGTTCTCGTGTTACGGACAACCGGCTACATGTTGTGATGAATCGGTTGCCGGTGAGACAATTGTCATGAGACGGAATCCTTCATGAGACGGCATGCTGCATGAGCAGGGACAATTTCGGTAAAGCGCTTTGCCTGGGTGGCATAGCCGTGGCGATTGCCGGCCTGGTGGCCAGCTATCTGAGCTGGTTCTGGGTCGAGTTCGACGTGCTCAGTCATTTCACGTTGCATTTTTGCCTGGTGATTGCTGCGCTGGGCCTTGCCGTTTTTGCGTCCAAGGCAGTGCGGGTTCCTGTTGTGCTGGTCGTGATGGTTGCCGGCATCATCGGGATCGGCAGCTGGAGCAAGCTGAGCGTGGATCATTTGCCGACGGATTTCAGATTACCGGACGGCAGCAGGGTGCTCAAGATCGTGCATTTCAATACCTGGGGGCGCAACGGGCAGATCGAAGATGTTGCCACCGAGATAGGCCGACTGGATCCGGACCTGGTGTTTCTGACTGAAATGGGCCGTGACAGGCAGGCTTTGCAGGAATTACTTCAGGCCAGGTTTGCCTACCGTTTACCGGAAAAACGCCCGCCTGGAACCAACCTGCAGATGTATTCGAAGTATCCATTTTCCGGATCAGTCGTCCAGCGCAGGCGGGAAGGTCCACCCTTTATTCGCGCCACCCTGGGGCCCGAATGGCACCTGTTGAACATTGTCGGCACCCACCTCACCCGTCCCATAGCGATCATCGATCAGGAACGGGAAATCCGCGCGATTTCCGCACTGGTCGGAAATCTTGAAGGGGAAAGTATTGTCGTAGGTGATTTCAATGCGACACCGTTCTCGGTGATGCTGGCATTTCTGCAGTCGAGGACCGGCTTGCGACGTGCCACAAGCCTGCCGACATGGCCAGCTTTTGCGCCGCATCTGCCGCAATTTGCCATTGATCACATATTTATCAGCGATGGCTTGAGCCTTGCTGGCCCGGTTATCGTAGGCCGTAACGCCGGGTCGGATCACCTGCCGATTGCGGCAGCAATTGTGGTGCCGGCGAACTGACGGACAGGCAAGGAAAGCGTTATGACAACACCACCCATCGAACTTTATTACTGGCCGACTCCAAACGGCTGGAAAATTTCCATCATGCTGGAAGAATGCGGATTGCCGTACCAGGTGCGATATGTCGACATTCTGAAAGGCGAGCAGTTCGCATCGACGTTTCTGGACATTGCGCCAAACAATCGCATGCCGGCGATTGTTGATCCGGACGGGCCTGACGGCGACCCGATTTCGGTTTTCGAGTCGGGCGCCATACTGCAATATCTCGGCAACAAGACAGGCCGGTTTTATCCTGGGGTTGCACGCCAGCGAGTGGCGGTTGAGGAATGGCTCTACTGGCAAATGGGTGGTCTGGGCCCGATGTGCGGGCAGGCCCATCATTTTCGATTCTACGCACGTGAACAGATACCCTATGCCATTGAACGCTACACCAGCGAGGTTGCCAGGCTGTACTCCGTGATGAACACCAGGCTGGGCAGGACGGAGTATCTGGCGGGCGAGTATTCCATTGCCGACATGGCGTGCATCGGCTGGATCAAACCCCACAAACGCCAGGGACAGAACCTCGATGACTTTCCCAACCTTAAGCGCTGGTTCGAGGCGCTTATGGCGCGTCCGGCGGTGATCGCCGGTATGGCGTTGGGTGCCGAGTTTCGCGGTAAGCCTGAAGACCTGCAGGGCAATGATGCAGCGCATTCCGTTTTGTTCGGCGGCGGGAAACAAGGCTAACGCCGATTATGCCAGAAGCGGCGGACATGGTTGATCAACCGTTAATGGTCTGCGAGCTGCAGTTTAATCGAAAATCCCTGAATTCCGCTGTTGGTGAGCTGAACCGGGTGCTGTGATGGGTTTCACAGTGCTGCATTGCAACGGTGGTTTCATAGTCTGATAACCATGCCTTTTAACGCTGTCTGGCGTTGTTTGCTGGCAAGATGCCTTTCGGTAAAGCGTAACTGGAGAGCCCTCAGCCATGTCGATGATTATTGACCTAGCCGATTATCGTGACGTCACACCCAGGCAAGACGAGATAAAGCTGCCGGAGGACGGATTTGTCGCTGCCGGACTGTCCTTGAGCGGTGACGATGCAAGTGCACACGACCTGGTGAGCGCGCACAAATGGTTTTCCCTGGCTGCCATGCGCGGCTGCCGGCAGGCACGGGTGCATCGGTTGAAACTGTCCCGCCGGTTGAGCGGTGACCAGATCGTGCGCGCACAGTCTGAATTGTACGCATTTGCGACTGCGCGCCGGTAAAACACCGGGGCGGTGAATCATAAAGGGCGGACCCGATTGCGGCCCGCCTCATGGTAGTCTCGGTAAATTCAGTCTGTATGGTTCAATAATCCGGGGCCAACCGTGGTTGTCCGTCCAGATAGGTGCCGTGGGTCGAGTTTACCCAGCTATCCCAATAAGCCCGGTCACGGCCAGCCTTGTAGATTTCCGTCTCAAACACATCCGCGCGGCTGTTGGTCCGGTCCGCCTGGGAGTTCAGGCTCGGCAAACCCCTGTTTGAGCTGTCATAACTATGACCCTTAGGGATAAAGCGGTCGCCGATTGAATCAATCGCCTGTGCCTGTGCCAGACCGGCCGCACCCAAAATCAGGGCCGCACCCAACATTGCTGGTTTTACAATTGTAATCATATGTATTGCCTTACCCGTTTGGCCGATCTCCCTCGTCACAAAGGAAATGTACAAAAAGCCACGCCGTCCTCGTTAAGCTATCAATACACTTATTTGTGGCGATGCACACTTAACAAATACAAAATTTCACAAGAATTTGACAACAAATTGCCGGTTCATAGGGAAATTGTCAGTGCCGTTCGGGCCATGTAACGATAAAATCCCGCGCCGGCGGGGGGACCAGCGCGAGACCTGGCTCTGGCAGTTGAGAAAAAGACCGGTTCTGTGAACCCCGAAGGGGTCGCAAAGGTTACTGGCCGTACTGCCTGACGCACCGGCGATATGCCCGCCAATGGTTGCTGCGCCCGGTATGGACAGCGCGGTTCTTCAGCCATTTGCAGTCATAAAAGGCGAAATCCTCGTTGGCGTCTGCGGGCCCGAGATCCACATGGCTGTGACCGCCATAGGGGTTTTGATGAGACCCGTAATAATTGCCGCCGGCAGAAGCAGTTCCCGACGAAGCGGCAAGGAGCGAGCTTGCGACAATGGTTGCGGTGATCATTGGCTTCATGGACATTGGTGTATTCCTGTGGGTGCCGAGCGCTGGCGCTCTTGTTGATCTGTTCATTGAGAGGAAATCTATGGCAGGTGACCGTCGTCATATGTGCGGTTGATCACACTCCGGAGATGTCATGCACACACTGTGAGACTGCAATCTCGACCGCTTGTACGATCCGGTCCAGGCTCATGGACGCAAAGTCGCAGCGCTGGTGCAGTTCCAGGCTTGCCTGATCGCGTGTTGCAACCAACAGGTCAGCAACCTGCTCAGGCAGGTACGGGACATGAATGAACCCGCATGCGACCGGTTGGTGATGGTGTTGCGCAGCCTTCAGGAAACTATAGAGGCAGATATTGCACAAATAGGTGCCGGCTGTTGCAGACAGGCTGGCGGGAATGCCCTCCTGCAGTATGGCGCTTTCCATGGCGCGTACCGGCAGTGTCGACATCAGGGCTGCTGCGCCATCGGAATCAACCAACTGGTCAACAGCGAGAACCCCGTCATTGTCGGGAATGCCAAAGTCGGCAATGTTCACCGCAATCCGTTCGATCCGGATCATGCTTTCACCGGGCCATAAGCCAAGGCTGATGACAGTTGAGGGGTTCAGTTCATGCAAGAGGCCGGCTGCGACGTCCGGAAACCTGGCAGATGATACCGGCAGGCCGCGACCGACGATGTGCCTGCCTGCAATGGTGCGCCCATGCAGTTGTTTCATCGCCTCATGTGCCGGGTTCGTGCCGCGCCCGCCATAGGGTTCGAAGCCGGTGATCAGAACAGGGCGGTCTTCCATGTGGGTGGTGCCTTTGCAGGTGAGATTGCGCTTGCCGGTTTCCAACTCTAGAGCCCGGCATGAGCGATGTCACCCGTTTCACGTCAGGCAATAGTGGCGTTTGACACGGGTTGGAGCGCCAACACGGGCATTCTGGAGAGCGGGAGTCAAATCGTATTGCTTTGGCGGCCAAGTTGAGCGAGGCTTACGTATTCAGGGCAGATGCTGCTTCCGGAATACTGATAACGGCCGGGAGCGTGGCATCGAAGGGACGGCAGGCGTCGTTGCTGCGCATACAGTTGGAAGGGTCGGGGCATGGTCTGGTTCGTTGTCGCAATTGCACTGGTCGTCCTGCTCATTCTGGCAATTGTTTTTCTCAACAAGTTCTACCGCAAGGCGACGCGTGAAGTGGCGCTGATACGCACCGGCGCCGGTGGTCAGCTGGTGGTGCTGGACGGCGGCTGCATATCAATGCCGTTCCTGCACAAGGTTTCAGAAGTCAACATGAAGACGACGCGGCTCGAGATCGAGCGCCAGGGCGTCAGGTCGATGATTACCCGGGACCGTCTGAGGGTGGATGCAACGGCGGAATTTTATGTACGCGTGCAACCGACATCTGAAGGCGTGGCGACCGCCGCACAGACGTTGGCCGGAAAATCGTTTCGCGCGTCTGAACTGGCCGAGACACTGGAAGGCAAGCTGGTTGACGCTTTACTGGCAGTCGCTGCTCGCTACAGCATGGATGAATTGCAGGATAAGCGCGGCGAATATGCCAAGGAGGTCAGCGAGATGTTGCAGGACAATCTCGCCAAGAATGGTCTGGTGCTTGAGTCTGTTTCCATGACCCGGATCGACCAGACCCCGTTCAATGTCCTGGATGAAAACAACGCGTTCAACGCGCTCGGGATGCGGCGTCTGGCCGAGATTATCGCAGTCAACAAAAAGGAACGTGCGGCAATCGAGTCCGATGCCGAGGTATCGGTGCGGCAGAGTTACCTGGATGCAACCAAGCGCAAACTCGTGATCGAACAGGAAGAAGAGCAGGCCTCGATTGACCAGCAGCGGCACATCGAAACGACGCGCGCGACCAGCCAGGCAGAAGTTGCCGAACATCAGGCAGCGGCAGAATTACGCCGTGAACACGCCCGTATTTCCAGGGAACGCGAGGTGCGCTCCACCGAGATAGACCGGGACCGTGTCCTTCGTGCGCTTGATGTTGAAGCGACACTGGCAACAGAAAAGGCGAGTGCCGACAAGGTCATCGAGATGGCAGCCAAGAACGCGGAGCAGGCACGCGCCGTGATCGAGTTTGAAGCTGCGCGTGCCGACGAGACTGCAGCAAAGGAGGCCGTCGAGACGGTTCGCGAAACCGCTTCCGCCGACCGCGAACGGCAACTGGCCCTGATCAAGGCCCGCGAGCAGGCCGATGTCGACGATGTGCGGGTCAAGAGCGAGTCCGGGACTATCCTTGCCATGGCGCAGGCCGAAGCAAAGGCTGTCATTGACCGGGCCAAGGCCGAGAAAGATCGCCTGATTGCGACGGCAGAAGGAACAGCGGCCGTTGTCAAGGCCGAGAACGCCCAGAGTTCCGAACTCATTCGCATGAAACTCGATATGGCCCGCATCGAGGTCATGCCCGACATGGTCGGCCGGATGCTGAAACCGGCGGAGAAGATAGACAGCATCCGCATCAACAACATTACAGGATTTGGTTCCGGGGGTCCTTATGGGGACGGTAATGCCGGTGGCGGTGGCAGTGGTGGTCCGGCGATAAACCAGGTGGTTGACGGCGTTTTGTCGATGGCACTGCAATTACCTGCGGTGAAGAAACTCGGCGAGGAAGTCGGCATCAATATCAGTGACGGCCTGCGGGGCCTGTCTGAATCGCTGTCCGGTTCGGACAGTGACAGCGCGGCAAAACCGAGCCCCCGCAAGCGGGCTCCCGCAAAGAAGAAGAAGGTTTAGACGCTGGGGGAAACTTGTATCCAGATTGCAACAGTAACCAGCAGTGCTCTGACAAGAGGCTGAGAAACAGGAGTGACCATCATGTCTTTTGATCGCAGAACTTTCATAAAGGGTACGTCTCTTGCCGGATTGACGCTTATGGCGCCCGGTGTCATCGGACGCGCCAGGGCGGATGACAAGATCAAGCTGGTCAGTATTCTGGATCAGTCAGGTGGCCTGGACATTTACGGCAAGCCGATGGCGGATGCGACTGCCATGGCGGTTGACGAAATCAATGCGGCCGGCGGCCTGAACGGCAAGCAGGTTGAACTGATCAATTATGATCCCCAGTCCAATATCCAGTTCTACACACAGTATGCCACCAAGGCGGCGGCCGGAGACAAGGCGGATGTTGTGCATGCCGGTATTACATCGGCGTCGCGCGAAGCCATTCGTCCGACCCTGGGCCGGTTCAAATCGCTGTATTTCTACAATACCCAGTACGAAGGCGGCGTGTGCGACAGGAACTGTTTCTGCACCGGGTCGACACCGGCTCAAACGGTTGAAAAACTGGTGCCGTATGCCATGAACAAGTTCGGCAAGAAGGTCTACATCATCGCTGCCGACTACAATTACGGCCAGATCACCGCGCAATGGGTGAAGAAATACGTCACTGACAATGGCGGCGAAGTGGCCGATATTGAATTCTTCCCGCTTGATGTCACAAACTTCGGTCCGACGATCAAGAAAATCCAGGCAGCCAAGCCGGACATGGTGTGGTCTGCATTGGTGGGTGGTGCGCACATTTCGTTTTATCGCCAGTATGCAGCTGCCGGCATGAACAAGTCCGTGCCGATAGCCTCCACAACCTTTGGCGTCGGCAACGAGCACAAGCTGATCTCGGCTGAGGAAGGCAATGGCATTCTGGCTGCCTATAGCTATTTCCAGGAAGTGCCGGGCGATGACAATGCCGCCTTTGTAAAGCGCTTCAAGGACAAATTTGGTGCTGATGCGCCGTATCTCAACGAGTTGGCGACCCGCAGCTATGAAGGTATTCAGCTCTGGGCCGAAGCTGTCAGGATGGCGGGAACTGCCGAGCGCATGCCGGTGATCGAGGCGCTTGAAAGCGGCATCAGCCTTGCCGGTCCAAGCGGTAATATTTCACTCGATCCGAAAACCCATCACGGCGTGCTGAATGTCTACCTGGCAGAGTTGAAAGACCAGACGTTCAATATCGTCGAGACTCACAAGGCGCAACCGCCGACGGATACCCTTCTGGTGTGCGACCTGAAAGCGAATCCTGATCAGGCCACGTTCTATTTCGAGAATGGTCTGGAAGCGGCCGGTATCAAGTAAACACGCATTTGGCAACACAGCGCATCGCTGCGCCTGGACATGGGGAATATCTCGAGTGGATCTGTTCTTTGCGCTCGCATTGCAGATTGTTTACGGCATCGCCAGCCTTGTGCTGATCAGCCTCGGGCTGGCGATCATTTTCGGCATGATGCGGGTTATAAACCTGGCTCATGGCGAGTTCCTCATGCTGGGCGGCTACACTGTCGTCATATCAACCAATCACGGCGTCAACATCTGGTTCGCCATGCTGGTGCTGGCACCGCTGGTTGTCGGGATTATCGGCGTCCTTGTCGAACGCCTGCTGATACAGTTCCTGTATGGGCGAATGGTCGATACCTTGCTGGCGACCTGGGGTCTGAGCCTGCTGTTTGTCGGTCTTGTGACGTCCATTTTCGGTGCCCAGACAGCAACGACGATCTCGCCGCCGCTTGGCGTCATCAATATTGGTGATTACTCCTCCAGCGCCTACGAGCTGTTCCTGATTGCAGTTACTGTCGTGCTGTTGCTGCTGGTATATGCGGTTCTCAAGCTGACCAAGCTCGGGCTTGTCGCACGTGCCACCATGCAAAACGATGACATGGCCTCGGCACTGGGCGTGTCCACCAAACGCATTTACATGATCACGTTCGGACTTGGAGCGGCAGTTTCGGGCCTTGCCGGTGGCCTGCTGGCGCCTGTCACCGGTGTGCTGCCGTCAATTGGCGCCACTTATATTGCCAAGGCGTTCATCACGGTCATCAGCGGCGGTGCCTCGATACTGGCGGGCACCACGGCGGCTTCAATTCTGCTCGGCGGCATCAATGGCATCATGGCGTTCCTGACCGGGCCTACGCTGGGTGAAGTGGCCCTGCTGGCAACCGCAATCATCCTCATCAGGCTGCTTCCAACCGGGATCACGGGCCGCTTCTTCAGGAAAAGCCTGTGAGCTGGACGCGCGAAAATCGCTGGCGAGCCGCACTGGTGCTGGTTGGTGTGATATTCACACTTGCCGCACCCGGTGTGCTGGAACTGTTCACCATCATCAACCTGTCTACCGCGATTGCACTGGCCATCCTTGCCCTGAGCCTGGGCCTGATCTGGGGATATGGGGGCATATTGTGTTTTGGTCAGACCGCGTTTTTCGGTATTGGCGCCTATGCCTACACGATTGCAGCGGTCAACCTGGGCGGTTCGTCCTGGGCGGTCCTGATTGCCATCCTTGTTGCGGCCGTTTTCGCCGCCGTGCTGGGTTACTTCATGTTCTACGGAAGGGTCAGTGATGTCTACATGGCGGTGATCACACTGACGGTCACCTTGATCCTGTACTCGCTGCTCAGGCGGACATCCGGACCAGAATACAAGATCGGCAATGCGCTTTTAGGTGGGTTCAACGGCGTTACCGCGCCACCTCTGAACCTGCCATGGTCTCCCTATATGCCGCTGTTTCCAGAGCATGTCTTCTATGTGGGCATGGGCGTACTCATCATTGGCTACATAATCTGTGCGTGGTTGATACAGACCCATTTCGGGCGGGTGGCGGTGGCTATCCGCGAAAATGAACTGCGTGCCGAACTGATCGGCTACGACACCCGGTTCTACAAGCTTGCGATGTTTACCATCGGTGGTGCCATTGCCGGGGCAGGTGGCGTCATCTTCGCCAACGGTGTCGGTCGAATTACGCCGGACATTTTCAACCTGTACAATTCGGCCCTGGCAATTATCTGGGTCATTGTCGGCGGGCGTGGCACTCTGGCTGGCCCGGTGATGGGGTCGTTTGCCCTGTTCTACCTGACCTCGTGGCTGGGTACGCAAGGTGTGTTGAACAACAATCTGGTGCTAGGCCTGATCCTCATCATCTTTGTTCTGGCGGTGCCAAGGGGCATTCTGCCAACATTTGTCGGCTGGTGGGACAGTGCCCGGTCGCGCCGTGCCATGCAGCGACGCGAACTGAAGGTGAGACGCCGGCGCAGCAGGCGAAGCAGCGAGCTGCAGGAGGCCGCCGATGAATAGTGAGATCGTCGTCGAAACCCGTAACCTGTCCATGCACTTTGGCGGCGTAAAGGCCGTTGATCGGGTCAACTTCAACCTGCGCGAACATGAACTGCGGTGCCTGATTGGTCCGAACGGCGCGGGCAAAAGCACATTCTTCAAGTGCCTCACCGGACAATTGGCGCCCACGTCGGGCGATGTCGTCATTCGGGACTTCAATGGTACCGGGCGGCTGCCTCACCAGATTGCGCGTCTCGGTGTCGGCATCAAGACCCAGGTACCCAGCGTTTTTGATGGCTTGAGCGTCAATGAGAACATCTGGCTGGCGGCACGGCGCTGGCACGGGGCAGCGCGGGCGCGTTCACTGACCGACCAGACCATTGAACGGTTGAAGCTTGGCGACATTCGGTCGGACCTGGTGGGACTGCTCGCTCATGGTCAGCGGCAGTGGGTTGAACTTGGCATGGTGGTGGCTGCCGAACCGTGGCTCGTCCTGCTGGATGAACCGGCTGCCGGCATGACCCATGACGAGGTCGAACGCACGGTTGAGATAATCCGCGAGATCAACCAGCAGGCAACCATGATTGTCGTGGAACACGACATGCAGTTTATCCGGATGATTTCAAGCAAGGTGACGGTGTTTCATGAGGGCCGGATACTGATCGAGGACACCATGGACGTGGTGACGGCTGACCCGCGCGTGCGTGAAGTTTACCTGGGGCACGGCACATCATGAGCAAAACCAATCTTCTGGAGGTAAAGGGTCTGGGTGCCGGCTATGGCCGGGTGCCGATACTGCATGGTGTCGACTTTCATGTCGGCGAAGGCGAGATTGTTGGTGTGCTCGGACACAATGGCATGGGCAAGACCACGCTGTTGAAAACCATTATGGGACTGATTCCTGCGTCAACCGGCACAATTGTGTTCGATGGAGTGGACATTTCACGCGAGCCCGCACATGAGCGCAACCTGATGGGCTTGGCCTATGTTCCCCAGGGCCGCGGGATATTTCCGCATCTGTCGGTATTCGACAATTTGCGCATGGGCATTGCGGCCCATGGCGAGGATGAAGAAGAAGCGATCCGCCATATCCTGCAGGACTTTCCCAGGCTTGAAAGACTGCTGGAGCGCGATGGCGGAACTCTCAGTGGTGGCGAACAGCAATTGCTGGCCATTGCCCGGGCACTGATTTCCGAACCTCAACTGATCCTGCTGGATGAGCCAACCGAGGGCATTCAACCGTCGATCATCGAGGAAATTTCGGTTCTGCTGAAAAACCTCAATCGCAGGCGGGATATCTCGATCATCCTGGTTGAGCAGAACCTCGAGTTCATCACCGGTCTCTCGCACCGTATAACCCTGCTTCAAAAAGGCGAAATAATAGGTGAAATGATCGACGTGAAGGCCGGTGATCCCGCACTGATCGAGGAGTTCGTCGGCTTCGGAGCAGGCAAATCGCGCCGCCCGTCTCCGGATGCTGACCAGGCTGTCAAAGCTGCTGTCTCGCCGCCAGCCAGCGTAACAACTCCTGCGAATTATGACTCCGGTGGACCGGCGCCCCGGCAGGTTTCATCCCATTCCAGTCCCGACTCGAACCAAACCCCCACATACGAAGGTCACAGATCGATGTCAGTCAGAAGGCCAACCCACGGCCAGTTAAGGACTATTGTCAACGGCTTCGGCATGAACATGTCGGACCAGCGTGTCGCTGAATTCCTCGATGTGATGGAAGGTACGTTGCAGGCCTATGACGAGGTTGATGCAATGCCGGATCACCTGCCGAGGGTGGACTATCCGCGCACCGCCGGCTACCGGCCGTCGGCAGAGGAAAATCCGCTCAATGCCTGGTATGTAAAGTCCGAGGTGAGAGGTGCGCCGCGTGGTGCACTCACCGGCAAGAAGGTCGTCCTGAAAGACAATGTGTGCCTGGCCGGGGTGCCGATGATGAACGGCGCTTCGACGCTTAAAGGCTACACACCGGATATTGATGCCACCATTGTCACACGCCTTCTGGACGCCGGCGCAACCATCGTGGGCAAGTCGCATTGTGAATATTTCTGCCTGTCCGGCGGCAGTCATACCAATGCGACCGGACCGGTACATAATCCGCACAAGCGTGGTTATTCTGCCGGTGGTTCATCATCGGGTTCAGGGGCGCTGGTCGGATCCGGTGAGGTGGAAATGGCAATTGGTGGCGACCAGGGCGGGTCGATCCGTATGCCGGCATCGTTCTGCGGTTGCTATGGCATGAAGCCGACCCATGGCCTGGTGCCGTATAGCGGCGTCATGCCGATTGAAAACACCATCGATCATACCGGACCAATGACCGCCAACGTGCATGACAATGCCTTGATGCTGGAGGTGCTGGCTGGCGAAGATGGCCTGGATCCGCGCCAGTATAATGTGCAGGTCGACAAGTACACTGCCAGCCTTGGCCGGGGCGTCAGCGGCCTGCGCATCGGGGTGGTAAAGGAGGGGTTTGGCCTGGCTGCTTCGGAAGGCGCTGTCGATGACAAGGTTCGCATTGCTGCTGAAGTGTTCAAGAAGCTCGGTGCAACGGTTGACGAGATTTCCATCCCGATGCATCGGGCAGGGCCTGCCATCTGGACGCCGATTGCAATAGAGGGCCTTACCAACCAGATGATGAAGGGCAATGGCATGGGGACCGGCTGGAAAGGTCTCTACACAACCAGCCTGCTTGACTATCATGCCAACTGGCGTTCACGGGCAGACGAGCTTTCGGATTCGCTCAAGATCTGCATGTTCATCGGCCAGTATTTCCTGAAGCATCACCGGGGACACTATTATGCGAAATCGCAAAACCTGTCGCGCAAGCTCAGGGACGCCTACAACGCATTGCTCAGTTCCTATGATATCCTGCTGATGCCAACCACACCAATGAAGGCTACGCCGCTGCCGCCGCCGGACGCATCGCTTGCGCTGTATTGCCAGAGGGCATTCGAAATGATCCCGAATACCGCACCGTTTGACGTTACCGGCCACCCGGCCATGAGCATTCCGTGCGGCATGATCGACGGTTTGCCGGTGGGCATGATGCTGATAGGGCGGCATTATGACGAGTCAACCATATACAGGGCAGCAGCAGCGTTCGAGCAGTCCGGTGACTGGAAACGCATGTAATGTCACGCGCCACCGGACAGGACCAGACCCGACCGGCAGACGGGCTTTCCTATGTTCGCGGACTGTCCAGTCCGCCACTGGATGACATCACCATACCGGCATTTCTGGCACGTACCGTGAAGCAGCATGGCGACCGGGAAGCTGCGGTTTTCTGCGGACCGGGTATACGCTGGACGTGGCGCGAGCTTCAGGAACAGGTTGACAGGTTTGCCGCCGGGCTGTTGTCGATCGGGCTCTACAAGGGTGATCGTATCGGCATATGGGCGCCCAACCGGCCGGAATGGCTGATCGCACAGTTTGCGACTGCCCGGATTGGCCTGATCCTGGTCAATATCAATCCGGCCTATAGACGCCACGAGCTCGAATACGCGCTCAACAAGGTGGGTGCAAAGGCGCTGATCAGTGCATCCAGGTTCAAATCATCCAACTATATCGAGATGCTGCAGGATCTGGCACCGGAACTGGCGGACGCACTGCCGGGTTGCCTGCAGGCGCAGCGCCTGCCGAAGCTCACGACCATCATTCAACTCGGTGACGAGCCTGTTGCCGGCATGTACATGTTCAAGGATGTCGTGGCAAAGGGCGAGGGGGCAAACCGGGCGCGTCTTGATGCCATAACAAGCAGTCTCAACCCCAATGATGCCATCAACATACAGTTTACGTCCGGCACGACGGGGACACCGAAAGGCGCGACACTCACGCACCGCAACGTTGTCAACAATGCGCGCTATTGCGCCATGGCGATGAAACTGACGCAGGACGATCGTATCGCCATCCCGGTACCGTTTTATCATTGCTTCGGCATGGTTCTGGGGAACCTCGCGGCGGTCTCGACAGGCACTGCCATGGTGTTTCCAGGCGAAGCATTCGATCCGCTGGAGACACTAAAGGCGTTGTCGGACGAGAACTGCACGGCGGTGCACGGGGTACCGACCATGTTTGCCGCGATGCTTGACCATGATCGTTTTGACGAGTTCAGTTTCGGCTCCTTGCGCACCGGTATCATGGCAGGTTCACCATGCCCTATCAGCCTGATGAAGCGCGTCGTCTCGCAGATGAATGCTGGTGAAATCACCATTGCCTACGGCATGACCGAGACCAGTCCCGTGTCATTCCAGAGCGACACCGGCGATGAGATGGAACGCCGCGTCTCTACTGTCGGGCAGATCCATCCGCATGTTGAGGTCAAGATTGTTGATGGTGAGGGCGACACGGTTGCGGTTGGCGAGAAAGGCGAACTGCTGACACGTGGATACTGTGTGATGAAGGGCTACTGGGATGATCCGGAGACAACCGCCGACGTGATCGACAAGGACGGATGGATGCATACCGGTGATCTGGGAACACTGGACGATGCTGGCTACTGCAACATTGTCGGGCGGGTGAAGGACATGCTGATCCGGGGCGGCGAGAATGTGTATCCGCGCGAGATCGAGGAATTCCTGCTGGGGCATCCCGCGATTTTGCAGGCGCAGGTGTTTGGTGTGCCGGATGACCGGTACGGTGAAGAAGCAAGTGCCTGGGTTGTTCTGAAAGCCGGTCAGACAATGTCAGAAGACGATCTGCGCAGTTTCTGCCAGGGCCAGATCGCCCATTACAAGATTCCGCGCTATGTACGGTTTGTCAGCGAGTTCCCGATGACGATCACTGGAAAACCGCAGAAGTTCGTGATGCGTGAGCAGATGATCGAGGAACTCGGCTTGCAGGCGGACAAGACTGCATGAGGGCCATCACCCCTGGACAACGCGATGTGTTGCTGGTCATCGATGTGCAGAATGACTTCTGTCCCGGTGGCGCGCTTGCAGTGGCGCGCGGTCATGAAGTTGTCCCCGTCATCAATGACCTGATCAGGCGGTTTGATCATGTCGTACTGACCCAGGACTGGCATCCGCGCGGTCATGGCTCGTTTGCCAGCAGTCATCCGGACAAGCAACCATACAGCGAAGTGTCAATGCCGTATGGGTCGCAAACGCTGTGGCCGGATCATTGTATCCAGGCAAGCAACGGCGCCAGCTTCCATGACAACTTGTCCTGGAGCAAGGCGGAGATGGTCATTCGCAAGGGGTTCCGCTCGGCTATCGACAGTTACTCGGCGTTCTTTGAAAATGACCGGACCACGCCGACCGGCCTGACAGGGTATTTGCGCGAGCGTGGCATCACACGCGTGTTCTGTGCCGGCCTGGCTTTTGATTATTGCGTGCGGTACTCGGCTGAAGACGCCCACGCCCAGCGATTTGAAACTTACGTCATTGAAGATGCCTGCCGGGCCATTGACATGGGCGGAACGGCGCAAGCCACCCGCGACAGCCTGTCGGCACTCGGTGTCGGCCTGATCAATACAGGCGATATTCGCTAGCCCGGCTGTGGTGTTGAACTAATCGGAATGCGAGGCTGGACGCCGTCAAAACTTGCCGGGCTGTTGCTTATTCAGTGCTTTGTGGCGGTTGGCGTTGCACACCTGATGCTGCTGCCGCGTCGAGGATGTCTGCGTTTCGCCGAAGGACTTCAGCTATCTGACGGGTGAGGCGACGCTGCATCGCCTGATCAACGACGACAGATATCATGGCGGCGAACACCGAAGGGTTTCCGTTTTCATCAGCCCACGTGTCGAACATGTCGCCAGCCAGCTTGAGCATTTCTGGCTCACGTGGTGGCAACTCTCCAGGCGCGTCCGGACCGTGCTGAGTGCATTGACCTTGCCCTGTGCAGTAACTGACAGACTTGTTGGATACTCCAAATTTCCTCACTGCCGTGGTCCTGCAAACAACATCTGCCTTCGAGCCTTGCCTCATTATAAAGGATTAGTTCTAATTGAGGTCAAACGATTATTAATGCACATTAATATCAAATAAGTTGCAGTCAGTGGTGTGATACATGGATGTAGTGCGGGTAAGGACGTTTCTGGAGATAGTGCGAGGTGGCAGTTTTCTGGCCGCTGCGGAGCGCCTGCATGTTACCCAGACCACCATAAGCGCGCGCATCCGCACGCTGGAAGATGAACTCGGACAACAACTATTCATCCGCAATCGCAGCGGCGCCAGAATGACGCATGCCGGCGAAGACTTTCGCCCCCATGCAGAGTCTTTCGTGCAGGTCTGGGAACGCGCAACGCACCAGCTCGCGGTTCCCGAGGGCCGGACTTCGGTGATAGCGATCGGCGGTGAGCTTACGCTGTGGGATCCGTTGTTGCTCGACTGGCTTGTGCAAATGCGAAGCACCGAGCCGGACATAGCGGTTCGCACGCATGTCGCGCAACCGGATCGCCTGATGCACCAGGTTCGCATTGGTGTCCTGGACCTTGCGGTGATGTATACGCCGCGGCTTGAGCCGGGTCTGGTTGTCGACCAGCTACTGGAAGAAAAACTCGTCCTGGTCAGGTCATTGCATAAATGCAGCGATGAATATGTCTACGTTGACTGGGGTCCCCAGTTCGCCGCAATGCACGAGGCAAGCTTTCCCGTGGTTCGCCAGCCTGGTCTGTTTGTAGGTCTCGGCCCACTTGGATTGAATTACATATTGCGGGCCGGTGGGTGCGGATATTTTCGCAGCCGCGTGGTTGCCCCGTTCGTTCAATCAGGAGAGCTGGAAATTGTGGAAGATGCGCCACAGTTTTCGTACCCAGCCTACGTCGTCTCGTCGCAGACGGCTGCCGAGTCCGGATCAACGGAACAGGCTCTCAAGGTCTTGCACGACATAGCTTCACGATATTGATCGAGCCTCTGTAACAATTGTGTCCATGGCGATGTCATGTGGCTGGGGGTAGATCGTGTTTATCTCGGCGGATGAATATCCAACACCGACTACTTTCGGTTTGACACTGAGGCCAGCCAGTGTGCGATCAAAGAATCCACCGCCATAACCCAGTCGAAAGCAGTCCTGATCGAATCCCACCACCGGCGCGATCACGATGTCAGGCACAACTTCAGGCCCGGCAGCCGGGACCGGTATGTTCCAGACGCCACGTTCAAGTGGGTCGCCATGCTTCCAGCAGCGGAAGATCAGCGGGTGACCGGACTTGACCACCAGGGGCAGGGCGCATTGTCCTCCACGTGCCACAACCTGTTCCATCCAGGGCCGGAGGTCTGGTTCGCCCCGGAACGGCCAGTAGGTGCTGATGATGGCTCCCTTGATATCTGCAAGCAGCAGGTTAAGCCGCTTGGCAATTTCGTCAGAAAATCCGGCTCTCTCATCGGCATCGATGGCCAGCCGCATTTCAATCAGCCGCTGGCGTTCCGACTTGCGCCACCGTTTCACGTCGTCGTC
>Ga0316189_10001120_pt1 | contig 26622 bp, 20 predicted proteins | sample LowCovwburrow_MG_FD_204930 | JGI IMG/M metagenome (GOLD analysis project Ga0316189, IMG submission 204930) | Coastal sediment microbial communities from Maine, United States - Lowes Cove worm burrow | ecosystem: Environmental > Aquatic > Marine > Coastal > Sediment | place: USA: Maine...
CATCGACCGCACATCGACCGCACATCGACCGCACACTGTACGCAGGGCGAAGTCTGACTCGCTCGCCGTCGCGAACAAAGGTGATTCGCAATCGTCGACCTTGGGAGATGATGCGTAATGAGATGTGTCGCTCGCGAGGTGTGCGGCGCGAGGATGCGCGAGGATGCACGAGGTCGACCGCGACCGCGGCGTGCGGAAGCGCGAATCGTCACCGCCACGCTCCTCACCGCCCTCACCGCCCTCACCGCCCTCACCGCCCTCACCGCTGCCACGCCCCTCGCCGACCTGGGGGAGCCGAGCAGGCGCGCGGACAGCCTATGAGAATTGAGCACCCCCCTTACACTCCTAGGTGGAGAGTCCTCGATGTCGCATGATCTGCGAGCGCTCATCTGGACGTAATACATGGCGCTCATGCACTGGACTCGCTGCCTCTCCATGTGCCCATCCTCGACCGTCGGAGCGCTTTCGCTCTGTGCTGCAACATCACTCCTCAGCGCCTGCCCGGGAGATGAGGACGAGACCATGAGTGACACCGCCGCCAGCGTTGGGTGACCATTGCGTCTGTGTCCGCGTCCGGCGCGAGCTCTGCATCAACCTCCGGAGGGACCACATCCTCCGGCTCCACGAGTGTGGGTGCCTCCGACAGCGAAGGCAAGACAAGCGCCGCCGCAACGGGACAAAGGCGGGATCGCCATCACCGGACCTGGTGCTTGTTCCGCAATGAAGCCTCCAGCGTGAGCCGGTAGATCGGTGTCCCGAAGGTCAGGCTCTCCGCGTCGTACAACCCGGGCCGCTCGGCATCGCCGCGGACGCCGAAGAGGCCTGCGCGGATCACGTGGTGCGTTCGGCACGTACCGTGCCCGCGTGGTCCGTGACCAAGAGAGGACTCTCTGGGCTTGACTCGATCACCAGCGGGTCAGCGCCCTGACCACCGGTGACCACGCCGAGCACGCTCACCTCCTGGCCGATCTCGAGCACCTCCTCGTCGTATCGGAGGCTACTGCCGATGCCGATAAGACCGCTCGTGTCCAGCCCGAGACGCCGAACGAGCGCGACCTCGGCTGGCCTCGGCGAGAACAAGAAGCCGGAGGAGCTCTGGTAGTCGACGCTCGTAGCGACTTCGGCCCCGGCGATGCGAATCACGGCGGCTCCGCTCGTGTCGCGGACGACGAAGTCAACGGTCTCCTTCGCCGACCGGAGCCCGACCCAGCCAAAGCTCTGCTCGCGCGTATCCTTCTCAGAGATCTCCGCGCAGTAGTGAACACAAGGGCGGCCGGTCAGGGGGGCGATCAGGCCTTTGTCGAGGCGTTCGATCGTGCCTGTCACGCGGGCTCTCATCCCGGGCACGAGCGCAGCGATCGGCTGAATCTTCGCGGCTCGTATTCGCCGGCGAGCCTTGACGACCGGGAGGTTGTAGATGATGTAGCCGAAGAGGAGCATCGGCATGAGGAGCTGGACGTACACAAGGATCGAGCTTGAGGACACGGAACGCGCTCTCTTCTCCGCTCGTCGCTCCTACGTCGGAGCGCTCGCGGGTTGCGGTGGACCCGGGCTTGGCGCTGGTGGACAGGCTCCGCCCGGCAATCCCAGCTTCGACCGTCGAGTCCGGCTGTTGCACGAAATGTGCACCCCGCGTGGATCCAGGTTCAGCGCAGCTCGAGCTCCTCCCTACTGGACTCCAGCGCGAGGAGAAAGCGCTTGGCCTCGAGACCGCCGGCGAAGCCGGTGAGCGTGCCGTCGCTGCCGATCACCCGATGGCAGGGGACGATGATCGGAATCGGGTTCCTCCCGTTCGCCGCGCCGATCGCCCGGACCGCGCGCGGGCGGCCGATCGCCGCGGCCTGCTCGGCATAGGTCCGCGTCTCGCCGTAGGGGATCCTCCGCAGCGCGCTCCAGGCCGCCCGCTGAAATTCGGTGCCGACCGGATCCAGGGGTACGTCAAAGGCACGGCGCTCACCGGCGAAGTAGGCCGCGAGCTGGTCTTCGACCGCCCGCAGGAGCGCCTCTTCGGCGCCCGCCTCCGGGGGGCGAAGCGCGACGGCAGGGGCACGCCATTGGAGGACGCGTAGGCCCTCCAGGCTCGCCACCGCGTAGAGAGGCCCGAGCGGGCTGTCCAAGGATCGGGAGAAGCTTCGCTCGGAGATAGGTGCGCTCATGGTGACTCGCTCATCGGGGGTCTCGCTCATCCAGAGGTCTCGCTCATCCAGAGGTCTCGCTCATCCAGAGGTGGATCGCCGCGAACGCTCGAAACGGGCGCCAACGCTGCGAAAGCTCCTCGAGCTCGCGGGCCGAGACCACCTTGCGGGCGCCGATCACCCGCGTCGCCGCCCGCCGCAGGCCGAGGTCGCTCGCCGGAAAGGCGTCTGGATGGCCCATCACCCGCGCGGCGATGAGGTGGGCGCTCCAGGGGCCGACGCCCTTCAGGGTCTGGAGCTCGGCGACGGTCTCGCCTAGGGAGGCACGGCCGCAGAGATCGAGCGCTCCAGAGGCGACCGCGTCGGCGAAGCGGCGGATCGTCTCGGACCTCGCCTGCGGCATCGCCATCGCCTCCGGGCTCGCGGCCGCCAGCGCCTCCGGGCTCGGGAAGAGGCGGCTGAGCCCCGCCGGCAAGGGCGTTTCGACCGGCGCACCATAGCGCTCCACCAAGGCGCCCGTGACCGTCGTCGCCCCGGCGACGCTCACCTGCTGACCGACGAGGATCCGGACTGCGGTCTCAAAGCGATCCCAGGCGCCCGGCAGCCGCAGGCCCGGCTCGCGGCGGACGAGCGGGGCAAGGCGTCGATCGCGGAGGAGATGCTCGCGAGCGGCCGCGACGTCCTGCTCAAGGCCGAAGAGCGCGCGAGCGCGGCGGACCTGGTCGAGGATCGATCCGAAGGTCGCGAGGTGCATCACCACCTCGAGGTGACCTGAGCTCTGCGAGGGGCCGAGCTCGATCACCCCCGGGTAGCCGCAGGTGTTGCTCGTCCGCAGGTAGTGCCCGTCAGCGATGGCCTCGACCCCGGGGATCGCCCGGGCCCCGAGGTAGTCGAGGAGCCGATCCACCGGCAAGGACGCCGCATAGGGAACCCGCAGGCGGAGGCCCCCGTCCAGGGCCTCGAGGCGATCACCCCGCCTCCGCTTGGTCCGCAGGACGGTCGGCGTGAAACCGAAGAGCTCGCGCATCACCCGGTTCATCTGCCGTGTGCTCGAAAAGCCCGCGGCGAAGGCGACCTCGCCGATCGAGAGCGCCGACTCGTCGAGCAGTCGCCGCGCGAGGTGGGCACGACGGGCCCTGGCGACGAAGTCCGGCGAAGCGCCGACATGCTGCTTGAAAAGTCGCACAAGCTGGCGTGTGCTGTAGCCAATCCGCTCCGCGAGCGCCTCGGTCGTCGCTCGATCGAGGTAGCCGTCGGCGATCAGCCGGAGCGCATGGGCGACCTCGGCGACGGGCTGGGCAAAGCCGAGACCCGGCAGGCGATCCGGACGACAGAGGAGACACGGTCGATAGCCCGCGGCCATCGCCTCGACAGCGTTGCGCATCGGCCGGACGTTGGTCAGATCCGGCCGAGCGCTGCACTCCGCCCGGCAGTAGATGCCCGTCGTGACCACGCCTTGGAGCCGCATCGCCGGAGTATGGCCGCTGGAGCCGCGAAAGTTCGGACACATTCGGACACGGGCTCGACGCGCAAAGCTCCGCCGCGATCACGATCGTAAGAACGCTTTCATCCTCGGCATCCGCTCGCCTCCCGCTCGCTCCGCGAACCACCGATCAAGCTCCCCGGCACGCGCGAGGCGACATGGCCGAGCGCTGAGTCCAGGACGCCGCATTCGCGATCGTCAGCGCACCACACCGCTCGCGCTCAGGCGGTCAACGTCGCAGTCGCTCGGCCGGCGTCAAATTGTGGCCAACCCCGTGCGGCTCATGCATAGCGCACCTAGACCGCAACCTGTGCCTTTGCGCGTCGAAATCTATTCGCGAAGGCGCGGATCGACCTCTCAACCGCTCCAATCTTGGGAGCAACGCTCGCCCCGGACCAAGGGCCGACGAACCATCACCGGTCTGTCCTCAATAAACTACACTGTTGTTCTCCGTATATTCTTCTATAGTTGATCGACGATGAATTTGGAGAAGCCCCGCCCGGATTTCGATACGCCTCCGGTCGTCGGGCTCGGCGCCTCTGCCGGCGGCCTCGAGGCGCTCTCCAGCTTCTTCGCGGCCCTTCCGCCCGCCAACGGCAACGCCTACGTCGTCATCCAACACCTCGACCCGACCCACGAGGCGATGCTCACCGAGCTGCTCCAGCGTGTGACGGCGCTGCCGGTCGTCGAGGCGGAGGAGGGGATGACGATCGAGGCCGACCGGGTCTACGTCATCCCGCCGAACCGCAACCTCTGGATCGAGGACGACCAACTCCACCTCAGCGAGCCGATCGCAGCCCGCGGCTTCCGCCTGCCGATCGACCTCTTCCTCCGCTCCCTCGCCGCCCGCGAGGAGCTCGCGGTCGCGGTGCTCCTCTCAGGGATGGGCTCCGACGGGACCGCGGGCGCCGGCGAGATCAAAGCTGCTGGCGGGCTCGTTCTCGTCCAGGAGCCGACCACCGCGCGCTACGACAGCATGCCGTGGAACGCCATCGACGCCGGCGTGGCTGACCTCGTCCTCCCGCCCGAAGCGATGCCGGCGAAGATCCTCGCCTGGCTCAGCCAGACCGCGACCTCGGCCCCGCTCCTCCAGCGGGCGCCCGCTCGGAGCGCCCTCGAAGACGTGGTCCAGCTCCTCCGCGCGCAGACCGGCCACGACTTCTCCCTCTACCGAGCGACCACGCTCTGCCGCCGGATCGAGCGGCGGATGGGGATCCACCAGCTGCCGACGATCAAAGACTACGTCATGTTCCTCCGGGGAAACCGGGCGGAGGTCGAGCTCCTCTTCAAAGAGATGCTGATCGGCGTGACCAGCTTCTTCCGCGACCCCGAGGCGTGGGCCGTGCTCGTCAACGAGGCCCTCCCGACGCTCATCGGCCGGCTCACGCCGGGGGCGACGCTGCGGGCCTGGGTGGCAGGTTGCTCGACCGGCGAGGAGGCCTACTCCCTGGCGATCGCCTTCGCCGAGAAGGTCGCCCAGAGCGCCCTCTCCTGCCGCCTCCAGCTCTTCGCAACGGACCTCGATCCCGACGCGATCGACCGGGCCCGCCGCGGCGTCTTCCCGGCGAACATCGCCGCCAACGTCTCAGGCGAACGCCTAGCCCGCTTCTTCGTCGCCGAGGGCTCCTCCTACCGGATCCGCAAGGAGATCCGCAACACGGTGGTCTTCGCCCCGCAGAGCGTCACCAAGGACCCGCCCTTCACCCGGCTCGATCTCGTCTGCTGCCGCAACCTCCTCATTTACCTGGAGCCCGAGCTCCAGCGCCGGCTCATCCAGCTCTTCCACTACAGCTTGAACTCCGGCGGCTTCCTCTTCCTCGGCGGAGCCGAGGCGATCTCTTCAGCCACTGACCTCTTCACCCCGCTCCGCGGCGCGGCCAAGCTCTACCGACGGCGCGACGTCGAGACGCCGAAGGAGCCGGTCACCTTCTCGACCATCGAGGAGGCGCCGCGGGACGGTCTTCGGGCGACGATCAACCTCGAAGGGGAGGTCGAGAAGCTCCTCGTCCGCCGCTACGCGCCGCCCGTGGTCCTGGTCTCCGAGGGCGGCGACATCCTCTACTGCAGCGGCCAGACCGGGCGCTACCTCGAGCCTGCGGCGGGCAAGGCCAATTGGAACGTCGTCGCGATGGCCCGCGCTGGCCTCACCAGCCCGCTCGCCCAGGCTCTCCACCAAATCCGCAGCCGGAGGGACGCGGTCACGCTCAACGCGGTCCGCATCGCCACCGAGGTCGGCGAGCGAGTGGTCGACGTCACCCTGAGGCCGCTCGACCATCCGTCTGCCCTCGAGGGGACTGTCCTCATCGACTTCAGCGAGCTCGACAGCGCACCAGCGCCCTCCGCCGAGGGGAACGCCCCGCGGCCGCTCGCCACGGAGAGCCTCCTCCTCGTCCGCGCGCACGAAGAGGTCGAGTCCCTCGGCACCGAGCTCCAGTCGCTCCGCGAGGACCGGCAGACGGCCCAGGAGGAGATGATGTCGTCGAACGAGGAGCTCCAGTCGATCAACGAGGAGCTCCAGTCGACCAACGAAGAGCTGACGACGTCGCGAGAGGAGATGCGGTCGATGAACGAGGAGCTGCAGATGGTCAACAGCGAGCTCGCGTCCAAGGTCAGCGAGCTCTCGCGGGCGAGCGACGACAACCGCAACCTGCTCGAGAGCGCCGACATCGCGACGGTCTTCCTCGACGAGGCGCTCAACGTCCGCAGTTTCACAGCCCAAGCGACGAAGCATGTCCGCCTGATCCCGAGCGACGTCGGCCGCCCCTTCAGCGACATCACCTCGACGCTCATCTACCCCGACCTCGTCGACCACGCCCGCGCCGTCCTCCGCACCCTCATGGTCAGCGAGCGCGAGGTTCAGACCAGCGACGAGCGATGGTTCGCGGTGAAGATCATCCCCTACCGCACGCTCGACAACCGGATCACCGGCGTCGTCATCATCTTCACGGAGATCACCGCAGACAAGCGTCTCCGCGCCGAGCTCGTCGCCGCCCACGCGCAGCTCGCGGCCCGTCCGCCGACGCCGCCCGACACCCACGATGCCGCCCAGGGGTCGGGATGACCGGGCCAGGTCTCCCGCCCGCGCAGGGAAAGACCCCCGGCGGCAAGCTCCGCGCCCGCGCGGAAGAGCTGGTGCCGATGGCGCCCGCGATCCGAGGAGAGCTGGAGCGCGCGCTGCACGAGCTCCAGGTCTATAGAATCGAGCTCGAGATGCAAAACGAGCAGCTCTGCGCCGCCGAAGCCGCGCACGAGGCCACCGCGCGGCGCTACCGTGACCTCCACGAGCTCGCCCCGAGCGCCTACGTCACCCTCGACCGCAACGGCGTGATCATCGACGTCAACCGGGCCGCATGCGCGCTCCTCGAGGCCGACCGCGGCGCCCTCCTCGGCCGACCGCTCGCCCGCTTCACCGACCCCGCCTCGACCCCTACCCTGAGGCGCTGTCTCACCACGGTCCGGGCCAGCAACACCCGCCACTGCTGCCACCTCGGGCTCCTCACCGCCGCCGCGACGCCGATCGAGGCCCGCCTCGAGGCCGTCGCGTTGACCTGGTCGGAGGGTGAAGGCGTCTCGCTGTGCTCCCTCAGCGACGTCTCCGCAGAGCGCCGAGCCGAGCGGGCGAGCGCTGCCAAGAGCGCCGCCGAGCAGGCGAGCGCCGCCAAGAGCGACTTCCTCGCGCAGATGAGCCACGAGCTCCGGACCCCGCTGAGCGGCATCTTCTCGGCGATCGAGCTCGCGCTCCTCGAGAAGCTCCCGCCCAAGGCGACGCGCTACCTCATGCTCGCGCAGACCGCCGCCGACGACCTCCTCATGCTGGTCGGCGACGTGCTCGACTTCGCCAAGATCGAGGCTCGCCGGGTCGATCTCATCGACGGGCTCTTCGACCTCCCCGAGGCGCTCGTGGGGAGCCTCGCGACAGTCCGCCAGGCGGCCGTCCACAAGGGGCTGACCCTGACCCTCGAGCTCGACCCTCGGCTCCCCGCGAAAGTCCGCGGTGATCGCCGGCGCCTCAAGCAGATCATCGTCAATCTCCTCAGCAACGCGATCAAGTTCACCCAATCCGGGACGATCACCGTCGCCTTCCGGCCCGCTGACGAAGCAGCGTCGGCGCCTGATCGGACATCGTTCCTCGCGGAGATCACAGACAACGGGATCGGCTTCGACCCGGCGTTGGCCGAGTCGATCTTCGCGCCGTACACCCAGGGCAGCCCCGATCACTACATCCGCCACGGCGGCACCGGCCTCGGCCTCGCGATCGTCCGCCAGCTCGTCGAGCTGATGCACGGCCGCATCTGGGCCGAGAGTCAGGCTGGGGTCGGTAGCATCTTTCGCTTCATCATCGAGCTTGGGCGGGCGCCCGAGCTCAGCGACAGTGACATCGACGAGAGCGCGACGGAGGCGACCGCGGCGGCGGTAGACGGGGCGACAAAGCTGCTACGAATCCTCCTCGTCGAGGACGATCCCCTGAGCCAGATCGTCGCCGCCGAGCTCCTCCGCGACGACGGCCACGAGGTCATCGTCGCCGAGGACGGCGAGGTCGCCCTCACCGTCCTCCTGGGTCGGAGCTTCGATCTTCTGCTCGTCGACCACCAGATGCCAAGGCTCGATGGACCCTCGCTCACCCGGCTCATCCGCGCAGGGACGCTGGGGCAGGTCCCGGCCGACCTCCCGATCATCGGCCTCTCCGCGCTCGCGCTCCGCGACGACCGCCACGACCGCCACGACCGCGACATCTGCATCGACGCCGGGATGGACGAATGCCTCGCCAAGCCCCTCGATCGCCAGCGCCTCTATCGGACGCTCGCCAGGCTCGCACAGGGCCGCGGTGATCGCACCTGAGGCCCCTCGCCGGGCCGAGGATTCACAGCCAAGGCGAACGCCAGCTTCATCGAACGGTCGTGCGGACCCGAAGAGCTTCGCACACGCAAGATCGGCGCCCTCGAGACGCCGCCGGCGTGGCCGCTCAGGGGAACGTAGCGGTCAAGAAATGGCGAGCTGGAGGCGTGCTTCAAGCGGCGATCGGCACCCCAGCCGGTGAGGCCCTTGCCGCTTGGACTTCGACACGGACCGAAGTTCGGCCGACGATGCGCGTTGTTGCTCATGGTCGTCGAGAGTCTCGACGAGCACGTATCGAGCAGGGACCTACGCGAGCAAGTTATCCACGTACCCGCAAGCGGAGCCGTGAAAGACTTGCCCGGGCGAGCGAGGGGCGACGGGTGGGACGCAGCGGGAGGACCCGCGCCTCGCGAGGGCGGGGCGCTCGCACACCAGCGCGTATTTTAGGCCTAGCCTAGCGGCTCATGACGATGACGCCGAGCGTCGTCGTCACCTGCGAATGGGCGACGTCCACCCCGCGCAGGGGTGCTGCACGTCGCGACCTCCTCGGACTAGGATGCTCCGATGCCACCGTCGATGCCCCCCCCTCTCCCCGCCCTCGCCTCTTTGCTCGCGGCCGCGACCATCGCCGTCGGCCCTCTCGGCTGCGCCGGCGCTCCCTGTCCGCCGAGCCAGGCGCCCGATGAGGTCACCGATACGCCCGCCGACGCCGATGCCCCCGGGAGCCCTTCCCTCGCCGCGCCGCCGCGCCCTGACACGGCCACCGCCCTCCCGGGCCTCATGGCCTTTGAGCCGTCCGCCGACGCCCCCGCCCAGGTCCGCGAAGAGTTCGGACGCCTCGTCGGCGCCTGGAGCTGTCAGAGCGAGGCGAGGCAGCCCGACGGGACGTTCAAGGCGGCCCCGGGGCGTGCCCGTTGGACCTTTTTCTATACCCTCGGGGGCCTGGCGGTAGGCGACCTCTTCGAGCCAGCTGCGACCACCGGCGCGGCGACGGGCATCAACCTCCGCGTCTACAACCCCGACACGAAGAGCTGGTCCTTGGCCTGGACCACGCCCCAACTCGGCCGCTTCGATCACTTCACGGCGCGCCAGGAGGGCGACGCGCTGATCATGCGCGGTGATATCCCGGCCAAGGGCCCCTTCCCCGATCACCGCGCGCGGATCACCTTCGATCAGCTCCGCGACGACTCCTTCGAGTGGCGCTACGAGGCGACGACCCCCGGGGCCGACGGGCCCTGGCAGACCTTCTCGCGGATCCGCTGCGAGGCCGCCGAGACTGAGCCCTCCGGGGACAAACCCGCCCCCGCCGAGGCTGTTGCATCGTGATGCGACAGCTTCGACGATTTTCCCCGAAAACCCCGTACAGCGCCGCCTTGGCCACTATTTCACGCCGGTATGGTTCTTGCTTTTGATCTCCACCACAACCGGCGAGCCGCCAACAATGCGCTCCCCAGCGCGGCCGCAGCCTGAGAGAGAGATCCATCATGATGAACACCGAGGCATTCTTCGACCCGCGCACCTACACCCTCACGTACGTGGTCTTCGACCCGAGCACGCACGACGCTGTCATCATCGATCCTGTTCTCGACTACGAGGCCGTCGGCTCGAAGATCTCCCACGAGTCGACCGTCAAGGTCCTCGACTTCGTCCGCGAGCACGGGCTTCGGATCCACGCGATCCTCGAGACCCACGCCCACGCTGATCACATCTCCGGCTCGCAAGAGCTCAAGCTGGCCTTCCCCGAGGCAGAGATCGTCATCGGCGCCAAGATCACGGCGGTCCAGGAGCTCTTCAAGGGGTTTTTCAACCTCTCGGCGGACTTCCCGACCGACGGTCGTCAGTTCGATCGGCTCCTCGACGACAACGAGGAGCTAAGGGCCGGAAGCCTGACGATCAAGGCGATCGCGACCCCCGGGCACACTCCGGCCTGTCTCTCCTACCAGATCGAAGACGCGGTCTTCACCGGCGACGCGCTCTTCATGCCGGACTACGGCACCGGCCGCTGCGACTTCCCGGCCGGCGATCCGCGCGACCTCTACACCTCGATCACCCAGCGCCTCTACGCGCTCCCCGACGAGACCCGCGTCTTCGTCGGCCATGACTACCAACCCGGTGGCCGACCCCTCGCCTTCATGAGCACGATCGGCGAGGAGAAGGCGAAGAACGTCCAGCTCCCCGCAAGTCGCAGCGAGGCCGAGTTCGTCGCCTTCCGCAGCGAGCGCGACGCGAGCCTGTCGGCGCCCAAGCTGCTCTTCCAGAGCGTCCAGGCGAACATCGACGCGGGCTCGCTGCCGCCCGCGGACGACAACGGGCGCCGCTACTTTCGGATCCCGATCAACCTCCCGGCGGCGGCCGACGAGTCCGCCGACTAAGCGGACCGCGAGGGTCCTCGGGCCGCCTCCTCAGCCCTCCTCGGCCTCGCGCTGGATCGTCAGCCGACGAAACACGAGCGCGAGGAGCATCCCCAGGACCCCGCACGCCGCGACGAGGGCGAAGAGGTGCTGGTGTCCGAGCGAGCCCGGGGAGCGATCGAGGAGCCATCCCATCACCGGACCGATGAAGAGGTCGGGCGCGTAGCCGACCACCGAGACTACGCCGACCGCAGTGCCGGTGAACGCCAGGGGCACCCGGCCCTCGCCGAAGAGCGCGAAGTAGGTCCCGCGGAGGGCGCAGACCCCAACGCTGGTCGTGATGACCAGCGCCGCTAGCATCCAGGGCACCCCAGGATCGGGGAGCACGAGCACGATCATGAGGGCGCCTAGGGCCATGATCGCGAAGCTCACCGCGGTCGCCGATGAGGCGCTCCACCGATCGGCGACAAGGCCCATCCCCACCGCCGCCAACGGCCGCACCCAGAGGGCGAGGGCGCCGATCTTCGCCGCCGCGACATCGTCGTAGCCGAAGGCGTCGCGGGCGTAGAGCGAGAAGTCGTCGGTGCTCTTGTAGCCGACGTAGGCGCAGGCGACGATCAGCGCCTGGACCCACAGAGCAGGCATCCTCGCGACGACCCGCAGGCGACGCAGCCCAGAGCCCGGCTCCCGACCCACAGGGCCGGCACCACGCTCAGGGATGACAAGCCAGAGCAGGACCCCCGCCGCGGCGGTGAGCCCTGTCGCTGACCAGAGCACGACGATGAACGCCGACTCGCGCTCGGCGAAGGTCGCCCTCGCGACGTCCTCGGGCAGATGGGACGCAAACACAGCCACCGCCGCGGAGCCCAAGAGCCCCGCGAAGACTCCCCGCCCCCCGTCGAGGATCCCGTAGGCCCGGCCCTGCGCGGCCTGTCCCCCCCACTCCCGCGTCGCCCGGATCAGCGGCGCCCAGAAGAAGAGCACGCTCGTCATGCCCCACCATGCGTAGAGCCAGCACAGGCTCGACAGCGACGGGATCTGGCCGAAGAGGAGCCCGCCTGCCGCAGTTCCGAGGGCGGCGAGCGTCATCAAGCGCCGCGCCGAGAACTTGTCGGCCAGCGGACCGCCGACGAGGTAGGCGACCATCGCGACGGCGCCGTAGGCCGAAAAGGCGAGCCCGTACTCGAGGTTGGTCAGGCCGAAGACGTCGAGCAAGGTCGGCCGAAAGACACGGGCGATGACAAAGGGGAGGACGAAGATCGCCTCCCCGGCGACCACCAGGCCGACCATCATCGCCAGACGCCGCGCCCGGCTGAGGCGATACCGGTCGCCGCTGTCGAGCTCCTTCGTCATCGCCACATCCCTGCGCGCTTGCCCTCGCTCATCGTCTCCGCGCCCTCGCTCTGCGGAGCGGACCGTCCCGCTCCACGCCCGGTATCCCACAGGAGGGGGCCGCGTGGGGCTCCTTCCCGGTCGCTCCAGGGCTCTGGGACGCTCTGGCCAGCGGCAGGGCGCGGACTCTGCGACACAGGCTTGGGACCGCTACGCGCTCCGCCGCGCGCCCAAGGCCGGCCCGCGACCTTGAGCAGCCACACGCGGGCGCCCCCCGCATAGTACGTTGATCCGCGGCTCGGAGGACCGAGCCTTCCCCGCAGACGTCGCGATGACTAGACCGCTCGCGAGGTTCTCCCTGCTCTTCTCCTTGGTGCTTCTCCTGAGCTCGTGCCGGGGCTGGAGGGCCGATCCAGAGACCGTCGCCGAGCTCGAGGAGTGCATCGCAGAGGAGATGGAGCGCCAGCATATTCCGGCGCTCTCGATCCTGATCTTCAACGGCCAGGAGGTGAAATACGCCGGCCTCTTCGGCGAGTCCGACCTCGGCCAGGGGTTGGCCCTCGCCGACGACCACCTCTTCTTGCTCGCCTCGATCTCGAAGACGATCACCGCGACCGCCCTCCTCCAGCTCTACGACCAGGGGCTCTTCGCCCTCGACGACCCGATCAACGACCACTTGCCCTTCGCCGCCACCGTTCCCGGGCGGGGCACGCCTATCACATTCAGGATGCTCTTGGCCCACACCTCGGGGATCGCCGACGGCAGCGCCCTCGACGGTCAGTACTACTACGGTGAGGACAGCCCGGGTCGCGACGATCATGGCCTTTCATCCGCAGAGCAAGGTCGGGGTGCTGATCTTCACCAACCAAGGCGACGCCAACCTCGACAACCTGCTGGTACGCGCGTGGTCGTTGGGCGAGCACCTCTAAAAGCCCGTCGCGGAAGGCCCGCACGCTCACCAGCGCACCCGCAGACCACACGCCATCGGCTCAGGGCTGCGGCTCGCGACCGAGGTTGACCTACGCCAGGATCCCGGTCAGGTGCTCTGTGGTCTCAGCGCCGCTGAAGCCGAAGCTCGGGCACTCGATGCCCAAGGCTCGGAGGATCGTCGTGTGGACCTTGCACAGGTTGCCGCTGGGCTCGCGAAAGTGGACCCCCCGGTTGATCGCGCCGTTGCAGCCGCCAGCGAAGACAACCGGCATCTCCCTGACCCAATGCTTGTGGCCCTCGCCGTACTCAGAGGTCCCGTAGACCAGCGCTCGGTCGAGCAGTGAATTCTCCATCGGGTCCTTGATCGCCGCCATCGCGTCGAGGAGCAGGGCGAACGCCTGCATCTGATAGTAGGTGATCTTGCGAACGCTCTCCCACCCACCGTCATGACAGATTTTGTGCATCCCGTTCGGGACGCCGAGATTGGCGAAGGCGTGGGTCGTCGCCGGCGAGGTCAGCATGAACGAGAAGACCCGGGTGAGATCGCAGTGTAGGGCCACCGCGAGCAGCTCGGCGACCGTCGCTGTCTTCACCAGGAGATCCCCAGAGTCGGCCGGTATCGCCGGCGCCATATCACAGGTGCCAGAGGTCAGCTCGAGGCGTCGCTGGATCTCGCGGAGGTGCTCTAGGTGGCCGTCGAGACGCTGCCGATCGTCGGTACCGATCCGCTGCCGCAGGCTCTTGGCGTCGTCGTGGATCGCGTCGATCAGCCGGGCTCGCCGGCCGACGGCGATCAGGTCGTCGGGGACGTTGAAGAGCTTCGCGTAGAGCTGCGCCGGGTCCATGATCGGCGGGTTCAAGGCGTCAGGTCCGTTGTAGGAGATCGCGTTCCAATGACCGTAGTCGTGGAAGCGAGCGCTCGAGATCCCGACCTCGATCGAACGAAAGCGCGGCGGAGCATCGCCGTAGAAGTCGGCGTGCTTGGCGATGTACTGATCGAGGGTGGGACGGCGCGCGGTCAGGGTGTGGGTCGGGTGGTCAAAGCCCTGAGAGCGGATCCTGTCGCCGGTCATCGCGACCATAAAGCCGCGCATGTGGCCGTCATGCTGCCCTGGCGGATCGGGTGGGACCACGGTGTGCGGCTCTAGGCCGGTCGCGACGCTCACCTGGTGGGCGGCCAGCGGCGATAGGAGCTCGCTTGGGGTGTAGCCTGGGCCGATCTCCGCCGGAGTCCAAAGATCGGGCTGGCCTCCCAGCTCAGCGGCATGGCCCGCGTGCCACGGGAGACCGTTTGCCCAGTAGAAGAGGCCGAAGAGCGGAGAGCCGGCCAGCTCCTCGGCGGCTGCAGTCTTGCTCGGCAACATCGCGTCGAGGAGGGGAAGACCGAGCGCGACCGCAGAGCCGCCCACCGCCCCGCGGAGGAAGGTTCGACGGCCAAGACGCTTTTTGTTGTGGAAGACGCTCATTACTCTGCCTCCAAGTCGGCGACGGTGCGGAAGGGCTCGCTGGTGACAAAGGCGAGGAGGAGCTCGCGAAAGCTGTAGTCAGCGGCCGCGAACTCCTCCTCGATCTCACGGAGGCCAGGTCGCTCCTGCGGCTCTTCGAGCCGGCCGTTGGCGTGCCGATAGAGCTGGGTGACCATGCAACGGGCGACGCGTTGGTCCTCGGCCAGCGCCGCCGCGAGGTCGCGGGCGTCGGCCAGGGGCTTGCCGTCGAGCTCGCCCGAGGAGTCGATCGGATAGCCGTTGTCGAGCTCCCGAAACACACCGATCGTGTCGAAGTGCTCGAAGAGGAAGCCCGGCGGGTCGATGAAGGCGTGGCAGCCAGCACAGGAAGGATCCGCGCGGTGCTGCTCCAACCGCTCACGGAGGGTGTTGGCCTCGCCGTCCGCCTCAGGGATGTTCACGTCGACGTCGTCGGGCGGCGCCGGCACGGTCTCGCAGAGCACTCGCTCGCGCAGATATCGTCCGCGAAGCGTCGGCGAGGTCTCGGTCGCGTGGGCGTTCATCATCAGAAAAGCGCCGAGGGTCAGGATCCCCGCGCGAGGGCCATCCACAGGGAGCTCAACAGGGACAAAGGTGTCCAACGTCGCCCCTGGGGCGTCGATCCCGTAGAGCGCCGCGAGCTCAGAGTTGACGTAGGTCTTGCGGGTCGAGAAGAGCCCGCGAATGTCCGCGTCCTCGGTGTTGACGAAGTCGAAGATGAGCAGCTCAAGCTCGCGGCGCATCGCCTCGGCGAGCGCAGGCGTGTAGAGCGGATAGAGCGCGGCATCCCGCTCCACATGGGCCAAGCGGGCGAGGTCGAGGTACTGGCCGAAGAACGCCAGGATCGTCACGTCCGCCCGAGGATCGGCGAGCAAGCGCTCCGCCTCGGCGAGGATCCCCGCCGGCTCGTCCAAGAGGCCCGCCTCCGCTGCGGCCAGGAGCTGATCGTCCGGGGTCGTGTTCCACAGGAGGTAGGAGAGGCGGCTCGCCATCTCCCAGCCGGTATAGAAGCGCTTCCCTGAGCCGAAGCCGGCCTCTCCGGCCTCCACTCGGCTGTCGACCGCTGCGAACTCCCCGAGATCCACCCGGTAGAGGAAGTTCGGCGACTGGAGCATCCCCGCGACCGCCATCCGCAGCCCCTCCCAGGGATTCCCATCGGCGAGCTCGACGGCGACCCCGATCCAACGACCGCGCTCCTCCGGGCTCAGCGGCCTACGCATCGCCCGCCGCCCGAACGCCTCGATAAACCCGACAGCGCAAGCATCGTCAGCCGCCGCGGGGACACACCCGATGAGCGCATCGCGTCGCGCCGGATCGGCGAAGACCGTCTGCGTGAGCAGCTCCGCAGCCTCTTCATAGCGCTGAACGCCGACCTCCGAGACCGTCGTCGAGGCGGCGCCGATGTTGAAGAAGAGGTATGGGTTGGTGTCGGGCTCGAGCCCGGGGACAGGCAGCGGACCGCCGAGGAGATCGCCGACCGTGTTGAGGTACTGGCTCGACGTCAGGCGCGGCAGGGTCGGCGGACCTGGGACGAAGGAGGGCAGCAGCGGCTCGCCGCCCGTGTCGCTGTCGCTGTCGCTGTTACTGTCACTATCGCCCTCAGAGTCGTTGGCCGAGGCCGCCGAGCTCGCCGTCACCGCCACTCCATCGGTATCACCGCGGGCAGGGGCGCCGCTGTAGCAGCCCGTGAACCCGAGCATCAGCCCGAACGCACATGTGCGACAATTGTAGAGTTCGGGGGAAGGTGACCACATCTCATGATATGAGGTACCACACACGACACAGGTGAGTGCAATCTCGCGCGATCAATAAACGTGATAAAAATCACATCTCTCTACCCCATCGCCGCCAGCATCGAGAACGCCTACTGCGTCTGAGACGGCGGCACGGAGCCCTCTTCGGCGTCGCCGAGGAGGAGCTCGAGGAGCTCGCCGAGGCTCCGGAGCGCTGCCCATCCTGGTGTCCTCGACCAGCCTTGGAGGAACACCCTGCTCGGAGAGCGGCCACTCGCGCCCCTCTCACCCGCACAGGAGCTCCCTTTGGCCTGTGTACCCCTTCGCGCGAACTCGCGCCAAGCCCCCTGAGTCCTCCTCTTCAGGGCACACGAGGCTGAGCGCCCCGCCGAGCGGGGGCGCGACCGCGTCGGCTATTGCGGGATGACCGCGTTGAGGAGCCCCCCCCCGGTCATGTCGGAGTAGGTGTAATGTGTATTGGCGACGAGGACCTGCTCCTTCTCGTAGGTCACCGGATTCACCTTGTAGACCCAGTCATTATCCACCACCCACACGTAGCCAGCAATGTCGACGCTGACGCCGACCGGATAGCCGCCGCACTGCGGGAACTGATGAACTTGCACGACGCTCTGGGTCTCGGCGTCGATCTGCACCATCCCGCAGCCGCTCGCTCCTCCGACGTTCGTGATGACCCATACGTTACCGTCGGCATCGGCCGCGATCCCGCGATTCACGTTGTTGGTCGAGCCCGGGATCACGGTGAAGGCCTCCGTCACCGGGTCAAAGGTGCTGACCCCGCCGTGCCCCAGCCAGCTGCCGAGCCACACCTTGCCCTTGCTGTCGACGGTCATCCCGTAATGCGAGGCGCCAGGACCAGCAGACCACTTTTTATATTCCAGAGTGTCCGGGTCGATACGCCACAGCTGGTCGGAAAACGCCGCAGTGGTCCACACAAAGCCGTCTGCGTCGACCGCCGCGCCGTAGGGCGCAAAGCCGGTCAGTCCATCGTCGCCGGTGAGCGGCCAGTTCGGCAACGCCACTGTCGCTTCGAGCTCCCCGGTGTCGCCGTTGAGCATGCCCATCGCTGCCTGCCCCGGGGCCTCCAGCCAGCCGACCCAGACCTTCTGATCCTCGTATTCGCAGGTCTCAGGGTTGTAGGTGCCGGGCGTCCAGGTCGTCCCGCGCGGCCCGGCCTTGATGCTGAAGGGGTTGGGGGCGACCTGGGTGCTCCACAGCACGCACTCGTCGCTGCCCCAGGGCAGCAGCGTGTCCTTGTCCGGCGAGGTCTCGATCATGCCATTTCCGTTCAGATCGACGCAGTCGGAGACATTGGCAGCGACCTTGGTGACCCATCCGGTGCCACGGTTCGACACCACGACGAAGCGTCCGGTGATGTTGACCGAAGTGCGAGAGGGGCTAGACACGCCCCCCTCCGAGACATCCGAGTAATAGCGCGCCTCCTCGATCTTCGTCTCGGTGTTGATCTTTGAAATGCTGCCCTGGTCGGTATTCGCGACCCAGAGGTAGCTGAAGTCGAAGCCACCCTGCCCCTCGCCGTCGCAGGCGGGCTGGCCCGTGGTGTCCGTGTCCGTGTCCGTGTCCGTGTCCGTGTCCGTGTCCGTGTTCGTGTCCGACTCCGACTCCGAGGCGGCGGTCACGGTCGCATCGCTGGTCGCGCTGTTCGAGTCCGAGCTGGCCTGCGTCGCAGAGCTCGAGCCCATGCTTCCTTCACTAGCACTGGCCGTCACCGTGCCCGTGTGACCATCGGTGCTCGGGCTCGTCCCCCCGCTGACGCTGGTGAACCCGGACTCCGAGCCCGAGTCGCTCGCACCGTCACCGCCACAGCTCGCCACAACCGCGCCTATCACAAGATTAACCCCAATTGCGCCACGCTTGCTCCAGAACGACATAGTGACAGCACGCTGACACGGTTCGCGGGTCAGGTCAAGCGTGGCATGCTCGCTATCCTCGGCCCATCTGGCGGCTATCCCGGTTGGAACGCACCTTCGAACTCTCGGGTCGGCCCCCCCGGGCACAGATCCCGGCATGCGACACTACGGCACCGGGCTCCAGCCTTGGATCATGGCGCGAAAGCCCGCCCTTTGCGGGGTGGAGCAGGACGATGGCCGAAAACATGCTCGACGCGTCGACCGCGGACTCGGCTCGCTCGTCGGCGAGGAGTAGCGCGGGGTGGAGGAGCTGGCTCGTGAGGCGTGGGAGGCCACCGCAAACGCGGAAGACGACGTCGAGGTCACCGCCCCCCACGCAGAGTATGACGTGCGGGTAGGCAGGCTCCGCGAGTTCATCTGCAGTCGACCGCGTCTCGCAGTTGGTCCTCGAGTTGTGGCAGTTGATCGGGCTGCGGACCCCCGGGATCGCACCTCGGACACCCAAGCTCGAGGCGGGGTTCAGGGCGCTTCCACCACTTGCGCCGGTTGTAGTCGTCGTAGATGACCATGAGCGTGAAGCGAAGTCGAACTTCAGGGCTCTCGCCGGCAGGCGTGAAGTCGCCATCGATTCGATATTGAAGGTACCGGTTCGTCGACTCGACCAGGGTGAATCCATAGCCCTGAGCCCGCGCCCACACCCGGCCAGCGTCTTCGATCCCCGCGCGGCAGACCAGGAAAGAGCTGGCCTTGGCGTCTGCGGGGCTGACGATCATCATACGGGTCCCAGCAGCAGCCCCATCGCAGCCGCCAAGTGCTGGTGTCACGAGGGCGAGCGCGAGAATCAACCTCAAGGTGTTCATGGCGGGTCCGACCTACAGCGACGCGTCGATTTGTTCGAACAACACTTGGCAAGTCTGCGTGGTCCCACTGACAATTGCCTCTTTTTCTTTGTCGGTCTCTGCCGCGCTCATGCTCAGGTTGAGATTGTTGAGGCTGCTGCGGCACTCCCTCAATGTCCCTGCGTCGACGGGCTGATTCATCCTCAGGATTTCGAGCAACAGCAAGAGCACCAAGAACCCGGCTGAGACGCTGACATAGATCCACAGTACGCGGATGAAGTTCTTCCGTATCGAACTTCGCTTCTGCTCCCTTGTGATCGTCATGAAGGTCAGGAGCATCACGATCACAGCGACACCCGCAACGCCGTACTGAACCAATTGAAGAACGAGAGTGCCGCTCATGCGATGCTTGTACTCAGGACGTTTTTACCACGAGCCAAGCGCTTCACCTAGGGAGCTTTTCGTCCTCCTCGTTGGCGGAGCGCGACCACTGCGCGGTTGTCTGAGTCAGCGCGTCGCCCAGTGGCTGCTCAAATCATCGAGAACCGTGAACCGTGAACATGATGCGGAGGGACTACACAGGCGTACGTCCACCAGCAGCAGGCTGGCCTCGCGCGAGGCCGTCAAGCTGCTCGATCGGGCGCTCGCGCCCGAAGGTTCGCCGGGCAAGCCGCGGCGAAAACGGCGAAGACCGACGAGAGCGACGGCTGGGTCTCTCTAGCGCACCATCTTGCACTACGACCCGGTGCCGCGGCGCTTCGTCGGAGCCGAGACGATCAACGAGCGCCCCGCGAGAGCACACACTGGACTTTCACCACAGCCTCCGAGCAAGCCGTCGCAACTTCCAAGCGCCCGGCTCATCGCCACCCGCGAACGCCCGAGCGCCGCCTCGGCGCCAATCGGCGCGGCGATGAGCCAGCATCGGCCGCGCCGCGGTCGCGCCTCGTCGAGGTCATCCGCGCAGCCGAACGAGGGAACCGTCGCGCAGCGTTCCCGCGGCGCGCCGACCCCTGCAATTTACCGTATGGCGCTAGCCACCGGTCGTCGTCACTTCGCCGGTCGTCGTCATATCGCCGGTCGTCGTCATATCGCCGGTCGTCGTCATATCGCCGGTCGTGTCGTCCGTCGTCGTCATGTCGCCGGTCGTCGTCGTGTCATCGGTCGTCGTCGGCATGTCGCCGGTCGTCGTCGGATCCTCGGTCGTCGTCGTCGGATCCTCCGAAGTACAGCCGGCGGTGCCGGAGTAGCAGCCGTCCGTGGTCGGATCTGTCGGACCTGTGCAGCCAGCCGTACCGCTGTAGCAGCCGGAGGTGGGGTCGGAGGAGACCTCCGTCGCCGACCCCGAGCAACCCGCCGTACCGCTCCCGCAGCTGTCGCTGTCGGTGGCGCTCTCGGTGGCGCTCTCGGAGGCGCTGCTCGTCGCGCTCTCCGTCCCCTCTGGGGTGTCCTGGTCGCAGCCGCTGAAGATCAAGAGAACACAAGCAAGTAGTGGATAATGAAAAGTCATGCGAGCAGTGTAGCCCGCCAGCTGCAATTATTGTAGCGGACAGCTCGCAAAAGCAGGATCGACCGCACTGCGGAGAAAGGGCCGGATCTGCTTGATCTTGAGCTCTCCGGCCGCGTCGACCTTGAACTCGAGGTCGAGCAGAACGTCCTCAGGATCATGCTCGCCGAACTCGACGGGGTAGCTCTCGGCGATCTCTGCGAGAACCGCGCCCAGGGTGGTCAGCTCCGCATCGCTCATCACCGGCGTGTCGGGGGTGAGCGACGACGGTGAGACCCGGTCGATCTCGACGACGGCTCCGTCTTCGATCCTCAGGCGGTCAAGCTCGGCGACCGTCCCCACAGGTGCGCCGACCACGTCGACCTCGCCGAGCTGAACGTTGACGGTGAAGCGAGGATCGTCCGCGTCCGTCGGGTTGCCGGTGAAGGCGACGCCGTTGGCCCGCTCGTCGGCAAAGCGGGTGCTGACGAGGATCCCCATCGCCGCCTGGCTGTGATCGAGCTGGAAGAACTCCCGCTCTTCGTAGGCGCCGAAGGACCAGAGGCTCGCCCACACTTTGAGGAGCGCCCGCTCGATGGTCCGGAAGTTGGAGCTGGGGTCACAGGCCGACTTGCCGACGGCCAGGAGGTCCGCGGTGCAGGCGTTGGTCGACTCGTAGAGGCCTGCGCCGTTGAAGTCGACCCCGTCCTCGGCGTTCGACGAGGAGCGAAAGCGGACCATCACCTCGTCGCCGAACTCGTCGATGATCCGCGCCCGCAGCTGCTCGACGAGCGCCGCCTTGACAACTCCGTGCTCGCGGATGTGATCGACCAGCGCCTGCAAACGCTCGCGCCGGACCTTGGTGTCGCTGCGAAAGGCCTCATCGCCCATCCAGGCGACGATCGTATCGGCATAGGTCAACGTCTCCTCACCGTCACCGACCTCCGCCTTCCACGAATTGGAGGCCATGAAGTCGAGGTAGTGCGCGACCGGGATGCCGAAGCCTTGGACCTGATAGGCGGGATCGAGGAGGGGATAGAGCGTCGCCAACCCGGTCGCCTTGCCGCCGACCCGTGAGCGCGCGTCAGCCCGCTCCTCGGCGCTCGCCGTCGGGATCTCGAGGAGCCCGGCGAGCTCGGTGTACTCCGCGTCCGGCGGGCGATCGATCGTCGCGAAGGGCCTGTGTTCGGCCCAAAATGCCTCGGCCTCCTCGATCGTCGCCTCAGCGACCGTGTACATCGCGTCGGAGATGTCGAGGCGGACGAGCTCGCCCTCGAAGGACGCGAAGGCGGCGAGGGCGTCGGCGACGTAGGCGTTCGGGGTCCCCCGCTGCCCTGCCAGCACGTTGAGATGGCTGAGAACGTCCTGACGGACCCCCGTGATCACCCCGGCGTTGACCCCCTCGAGATCGTTGGTCGAGGTCTCGAGGACCAGAATATCCTGCCAGCCGAAGGTGCCGGAGGCGCTGCCGACCTCCGACGCGGGATACCCGCGAATCCGCCCGTAGGTCGCCCCCGAGGCGTAGGACTCGAACGAGATCGCATCGCTGCCCTCGACGATGACCTCAAAGGGCGCGTCGGTCCAGGTCGCCGCGCGCTCGACCATCGCCTCTGTGTAGGGGAGGTAGGCGAGCTCTCCCGGGCCAAAACGGTCGCTGAGGGCCCGGTAGACGGTGTAGACCTCGTCCTCTTCGAGGAGCTGGTGATCGGCGTCGGGGGTCTCGACGAGGAACGCGTAGGGCGCCGGGAGGTCGTCGCCGATGAGCTCGTAGATCGACCCTGCGTACATCGATCGGGTGCCCCGCCAGTACACGAGATCGTTGTAGGCGTCCTGGTCGAACATGGGGAAGAGCGGCTCAAAGCCCTCGCGCAGCATGCAGCGGTGGAGCCTGTAGTAGTTGGTGTTCGAGAAGAGGGTCGGCAGCGGCGAGTTGGGGTTGGCGGGCGTCAGGTACTTCGAGAGCCTGCGGACGTCGAGCCGATGGGCCGAGGGGATCGAGGTCGCGTTCCACGCGCTCGTGTCCGGGAGTTCGTGACGGCAGACCTCGTGGCCGACGCGCAACGCCGCCTCCGCGCAAGCATCTCCGTGGGCGACGCACTCGCTCTCCGGATCGCCGAAGCCGCCAGGCTCACAGAAACACGCGACCGACTCCTCATCGCAGTACGCGGAGTCAGCGCAGACCTGCGCCGCGCAACCCCCCTCAGAGCCGCTCTCGTCGACCTCCGGGGGCGGCTCCCCGCAGGCGCCGAGGAGCCCCGCGAACGCCGCGATCGCGGCCCAGAGCAAGCCAGGAGATGTCCGAACGCACAGACTCGCCATGGCGTTCGAGGCTAGCACAGGCCCGTCGTCGCCGGCCCCGGCCCTCGGCGAGCGCTGGATGACGAGGCTTCGGGCGCAAGCGCCCGATCGAGCAGCTTGACGGCCTCCCGCGCGAGGCCGGCCTCTTGCTGGTGGATGCGCCCCTGCGTCCTCTCGAGCTCCGAGCAACGCGCGGCGGCCTGAAGCTCACGCTCGCGCCGAGGTCGGCGAGCCCGCAGGCGACCGTTCTCCTCGACGTGGGGACGACCAGGCTGACAGCCCCGGCGAACCTCGACCGAAGGCCTGCGCCGCGTGGATCGACCGTCGAGACCTGAGCGTCCCCCTTGCCGAGTCTCAACCGACCGCAACGGAGCCAGAGTCGTCGAACGTTGGGCAATTGGGCAATTGGGCAATTGTGCAGTTATGCAGTTATAGTGATTTGCAGTTGTGGTGATTTGCAGGGATTTCAAGACCAGCATTATAAGTAACAAGGAAGACGTCATTTTCCCACCTGAAGCATCCTCATGAGGCCACGAAGGAAGACCACGCGCGGTGGACGTGGGGAGCGACTAGGACCTCTGCCTCGCACCGACCGAAATGCTCGCCCCTCCTGTGGTATCTCTCAAACTCCCTTTGGAGATGACAATGGACCTGCTACGCGCCCTCGCCCTCGCCCTTCCTGCACTCGTCCTAGCCTGCAACGGCGGCGACACGACCTCTGAGAGCGAGTCTGCCAACGCCTCGGCCTTCACGGTTGGCGAGTCCGCGACCTCGGGGCTCACCGGCAGTATATCGACCGGCAGCGGCGGCGAAACCTCGACAGGCGCTGCCACGTCCTCGACCAGCGACACCGCCGATGCATCGACGGCCGCCAGCTCATCGACAACCGGCGTCACCTGCGACCCCGAAGAGGACTTCTGCTGCCTGGCGGACGGCGAGATCCCACCGCACAACCTCCTCGACGCATTCCTCGCTGCGTACCCGCCCGCGAGCATGCCCAAGACGCTCAACGCAGTATCGGCGTTTGAGCCTGTCGCTGACGGCCACTCGATGGCATGGTCCGACGAGAATGTCGGCGGCGAGCTCGTCGACGACGACAACGGCGGGGTCATCGAGGCGAATATCGAGGCTGGCCGGGCTCTCTCACGAGAAGCGGCCGAGGCGTCGCTGCCCCCTGACGCTGTCATCCTCGCGATCCGCGACGAGCCGGTGATCATCGAGAGCCTGGGGACACCACCGCCGTGCATCGGCCTCGGCTGGGCCTGGGGCTCGATCCTCGCCCGACTCCCCGACACCTCGATCCGTGAGCTCGTCTACCTGTACATCGGCTTCTGCTCGAGCGGCGATACCGAGGCCTTCTACTACTCCAATGAGCCCTTCGAGATCTGCCCCGCGGTCCCCTGAGCAGCACCGAGCACCACCTCGTCCTGCGACCAACTCGGGCGGCTCCTCCCGCCAGGGGTTCGAACGAACTCCGTGCAAGGTCGCGCTGCCCGCCCGCGCCGACGTTCGGCCGCATCGCCTACGAGAGCGGCCACGTCGGGCTCTGCCAAAGCCGGTCAGAGAAAGCGTGGCGATTGGTGAATTCGGCGTTCACATGCGCCTGCGATTGACCCCCTTATCCACGGGGCGCCACCGGACACCGCCGAACGTAGTCGGTCTAGCTCAGGTTTCGTCATCGTACAAATCCGGGCACTTCTGGGCGAGAGCACTGCACTCAGGACCGGCAGGGGGGTCGAGCTCGACAGTCCCGGCGAAGAGCGCCTGGCAAGAGATCATGTCCGTCAAGGTGATGAAATCCCTGATCTGCTCATCGAAGCAAGCCTCCATCTCCTCGACAGTCGCGGTGCAGGTCAAGGGCTCGGTGACCAAGCACGAGTCATCCTCCGCCATCATCAACGGCTCCATCAGGCAGGCCTCGTAGGCCACCTCGCACTCGGCGACATCCTGGGCCAAGATCGTCGAGAAGATGCACACGAACTTTCTGACCCGCTCCTCGCTGACCTCCGTGTCGTAGTAGTCGTCGAGGTTCTCACAGGCCTCCGTCCGCTCACTCGCATCGAGTTCGTTGAGCTGCTTGCTCCCCTTGATCCCAGAAGGGCCGGTGCAAGCGACCACGGGGAGAGAGAGCGCGGCGATGAGGGTGATCCGGAAAAATTCTCGCACGACGGTGAAAATACACCACAGCCCTCCGGCCGAATCGCCGATCTTGGGTGTCCAAGGACACATGAGTCCATACTTCCATCAGCGATCATCAGCGACCAAGAACGCTCCCCATGCCCCCTCCCCGCCTGAGGCGGTCGATCCCAAGACGCGGACTCAAACGACGCTCGAGACGACGACTCCTCACTGCACGACGACCCTCGCTCCACGACCTCAGGACTGCGAGTACAATCGCGCCCATGCGCCCCTCCATCCACGACTGGCTAGCCCGGGCGAGAGCGAGCCAAGATCCCGCCGAGCAGGGGCGCTATTTCGACGCCGCGATCGATGAGGTCGACGGCTGCCACGACTGGCGTGCGATCCTCCAGGCCGCCGCCAACCTCTCGCCCCCAGCGCCCGAGCGCCTCGCCGAGCTCGCCCGTCGTACGCTCGTGTCGGCCCAGGCCGAACACGCGATCGGGGGCTTTTGCCACGTCGCGAAAGTGCGCGCGAACATCCTCGGAGACCGAACCGGCGCTCACGCAGCGCTGGCGGCCTGCGAGGCCGCCTTTCTCCAGCCGAGGCCCGCCCCCTGGGGCGGCGATGAGACGATCCCGACCTGCGGCTACGAGTGGGTCCTGCTGGCGAAGGGGTTCGTCGAGACCCTGGACGATCACGAAGGGGCCCGTCGATGCCTCGAGACCGGACGCGAGCAGGCGCGGGCGCTGGACAACGCCGACTATCTCGTCAGCATCGCCAACGGCTTCGCCGAGCTCGTCGACCCGGAGACCGGCGCTACGCTCCTGCGCGAGGCAGAGGCGCTCGCGGCCAACGGCTCCGCGCGCCCCTGGACCCTCGCGAACGCCTGGCGAGCCCTCGGCGACGAGCCCTCGGTCGCGCGGGTCCTCGACGGCGCGCTGAGAACGGCGAAGAACGCCAAGGATGCCCTCGCCGTCGCCCACGCCTGGGCCTCCCACGACCGCCGCGACGACGCGTCGAGGGCGTTCGCGCAGATGCGCGAGCTGGCAGCGAGCGCGGAGGACTGGCACGCGGTCGCCGAGCTCGCCCACGATCTGGAGCTCGGCGATGAACCTCTGCGCGAGGCCCTGGAGAACGCCGAGCCCCTCGCCGAAGATGGGGACACCCGCGCCCGTATCGCCGCCGCCTACCGCCACTGGCTCAGGGACGATGTCGCCGCCGCACGCCTCGGCCCCCTCGGTCATCGGCCCGCGCAGCTGAGGCAGGTCGTCGACCCCCTCAGCGACTGGGACCCCTCAGCCGACGTCCTCTTCGACTGGCTCCGCGGCCAGGTCACCGAAGATGAGCTACGCGAGATCGCCAACGCCGACTACGGCATGGACGCCGACAAGCACCTCGTCGCCCTCCGCGAGATCTGCGAGAGCGGCCTCATCCCGCGCAGGCTCGAGTGGGAGCCGCACGAGGTGCTCGCCCTGACCCGCTGGTCCAGCGGCGAGCGTGTGAACCATGTTGAGCGCGCCCTCTGCTCGCTCCTCCTCTGCCTGTCCCCGTCGACCATGGACGACTTCGAGACCAACGGCGTCATCCTCGCGGAGAGCTGCCTCGCCCTGGGGCCCGCAGCCAGACCCCTGGGCGAGCGCTTCTTCGCATGGTTCGCCGGGACTGCAGAGCTCTTTGACGACGATGACGACGACGACGACGACGACGA
>Ga0316189_10001122_pt1 | contig 26568 bp, 11 predicted proteins | sample LowCovwburrow_MG_FD_204930 | JGI IMG/M metagenome (GOLD analysis project Ga0316189, IMG submission 204930) | Coastal sediment microbial communities from Maine, United States - Lowes Cove worm burrow | ecosystem: Environmental > Aquatic > Marine > Coastal > Sediment | place: USA: Maine...
GAGGTGCGACTCCAGGCGCTCGCGATCTTCAGGGCGCGCCGCGGCGAGGAGCTCTTCGTCGAGCGTCGACCGACGGAGCGGTCGCTGGAGGAGATCGAAGGTGCCCCACTCTCCGCGGAGGAGCGGCCCCTGCACGGCGATCCGGACGACCTCGCGATCGAAGGCCTGGATCATCGCCTGCAGGAGGTCGCGGGTCCTGTGGTCGAGATCGGCGCGCGGCCAGGTCTCCAGGAGGTGGCCCAGCACCCGCGGGTCGCGGCGTGCGGCGGGGAAGCGGAGCAGACGGCTGAGGCGGCCAAGCCAGGCCAGGTCGTCGAGGTGCTGACGCAGGAGCTCGGCGAAGCTCGCGAGCGGGAGCTCCGCGAGCGCGGCGGCCAGCACAGGGAGGAGGTCGTGGGAGACATTTGCGCCGGGCCCGGCCCCGAGCTCGCCGCCCAAGAAGCCCTGGACGAGCCGCTGACGCAGCGATGGATCGAGCGCCTCGGCCCGCTGGAGCAGCGCCGTGGCGGCGCCCTTGCATCGCTGAGGGTCGTCGAGGTCGCGGCAGAGTCGGCGGAGGAGCGCGGCGCATAGCGGCTGGTCGAGATCGTCGGCGCGGGGTCGTCGGCCTCGGTCGTTGGGCTCGCACGGGACCGCTCGCCGGAGCGGGGCGCCGGGCGGCTGGAGCTCGCAGAGCCAGCCGAGGAGGGCCGGGCGGAGCTGCGGATCGCCCTCGACGTAGGTGTCGATGAGGGCCGTGATCGTCGGCTTGGGATCGGCCGTCCAGGTCGTCTGGAGCGACTCGATCTCCGCGGCTCGGCGGGTCTTGGCGGCGCGCTCTAGCGCCTGCTTTGGCCCCTTCTTGAGGGTGTTGCGGGTCGGGGCCAGCTCGCGGTGGAGAAACGCGTCGGCGAGGATCCTCCGGGCCAGGTCTCGCGGATCAGGGCTCCGCTCAGCACTGGCGAGCGCGTCGTCGATGTCAGCGCGGACGAGGGTGATCCCACAGCGACGGAGGAGCGTGAGGAGGGAGCGGCCGCTGTGGTTGGTGAAGGGTCTGCGAAGGGCGTCGCGGAGGCTCGTCCCTAGGAGCCACGCCTGTCCGGGGCCGAGCTCATCGCCCAGGCTGGTGAGCAGCTCGACTAGGCGCCCCGCGAGGGGCCTCGTCGCGGCGATGAGGCCGGCGATGAGGGTCTCGCGGTGGGCGCTGAGGGTCTGGCGATGCTCTGCGGCGAGCGGCCTCGGGAGGGCTTCGAGGGCGATCTGGAGATGGCCCCGCGGGGTCTTCGCGGCGGCGGCGAGGTCTAGCCACTCGCCGAGGTGAGGTGCGAGCAGGGCCCCCTCTGCGGGGGTTAGCGGCCGCTCGCGTCGCAAGGTCAGGAGCTCGGTCTCGACCGCGGGCGAGAGTCCGTCGCGGGCGAGGTTGCACAGCGTATTCGCAGGCACAGGCGAAGGCTTCGGCGTCGGTCGGAGACCGGCAGCTTCGAGCTCGGCGATGAGAGGGCCGAGCTCGCGGCGGGGGGGGATCCTCGCGACGAGCTCGCCGAGCCAGGGGAGGTCCGCCCGGAGCACAGAACGGATCGCGAGGGGGTCGAGGGTCGGGGCGAGAGCGTCGAGGAGGAGGCCCCGCCGCCGCGGGGCGTCAGCCGCCTGCGCAGCGGCGAGGAGGGTCATCGACGTCGTCGAGCCGAGGGTCCCGCGCAGGGCGTCCTGGAGATGCTCGCGCAGGCCTGGGTTATCGTGGTGCCCGAGCCACCAGAGGAGCCGGGGGATCGCCTCGGGCGAGCGCACTTGGCCGAGCGCGACGGCGGCGGCCTTCTTGATGTTCATGTTGCGGTGCTCGAGGGTGGCGATCAGCGCCTCAACGCCGCTGGGATCCCCGAGCTCGCCGAGGGCGATCACGGCTTGCCGCAGGGTCTCATCATCGTCTGCGCGGGTGAGGACGCGGATGCTGGTGGCGAGGGCCTGGCCGCCGTGCCGGGAGAGGAGCGGGAGCACGAGCTTGCGCAGCGTCGGCGAGTCGGAGCGGAGCAAGGGGAGGACTGCGGGGTAGATCTGCGGCGCGGTGAGCTCGCCGAGGGTGCGGAGGATGACCTCGATCTCGGCCTCGTCGCTCGGCGCACCTCGGCGCTCTGGGAGGATGAGAATGTCGAGGAGGAGCCCCGCTGTGAACGTGTCTGCTGCGGATCCTTCGGCGACGCCGAGGAGGGTCGTCGGTCGGATCCGGCCGCGCTCGCGGAGCCAGGCGCCGAGCCCCCGGAGGGCGTCGAGCACAGCGCTCGGGACGATACGCTGAGCCTCGCCGCGGAGGCTCTCATCGTCGACCTCACCGTCGGCGACCGCCCGGACGCATGCCCGCAGGTGTTCGCGGAGCTCCGGCAAGAGGGAGGTCTGACGCTCCCTGGTGAGGCGTTCGATCGCGACGATCGCCGCGCCGAGCGGGGTTCTCTGCGGGCGGTGGCGACGGGCTCGACGGGCGAGGATGTCGGCGGCGCGGGGGCTGAACACAGAGCCCAGATCGCGGAGCATCACCGGCGTGAGCTCGTGGTCGTCCATACGCTCGAGGAGCCGCTCGCGGAGGACCCCGTCGTCCGCCGTGAGCTGCCAGAGGAGCTCCAGGGCCGTGCGCGTATGGGGGAGGAGCGAGCCCCTCGTCGGGCCTTCGGGGGCGAGGCCAAGCGCGGCGGCGAGGGCCGTCGCCGCTGCGGCGCTGCCGACATAGCGGAGGGCCCGGAGCGCGGTCGCAGGATCCTCGTCGAGGCGGGCGAGGGCGAGGGCCTCGGCCTCCGGGACGCCGAGGTGAGCGAGGGTCCGCAGCGCTGCTGAGCTCAGCCTTGCGTTCGCGTGGGCTGACGCGTCGGCGTCTCTAGTCGCGTGGGCGAGCTCGGCGTCGGCGTCTCTAGTCGCGTGGGCGAGCTCGGCGTCGGCGTCGTCCTGCTCATCCTGCTCGTCGGGCCAGGCTCTACTCGCGGGACCATCGGTGCTCCCACTCCCGCTGCTGGTGGCCCCGCCCACGCCCTCTCCGCGGCATAGGTCGAGCAGCCACGCGCGGACGGGCAGCGGCGTCGCCCCCTGGGGCGCCTGCGCGAGGGCCCGTGCGAGCTCCATCCGTCGGTCGGCATCGAGCGCCTCTGGCGGTCTGTCTCGGAGCGCCGCAAAGAGGGCTTTGCGGCTGGTGTAGGCGATGTCGACGAGCTCCTCGGCGCGGAGTTCCGAGGTCTGTGCATAGAGGTCGAGGAGCGCCCCGGCGTCGGCGTCGGTGACGAACGCAGCTCGGCGGTGGAGGGCCGTGAGGGCGTCGACGCAGGGCCGACCGAGGAGGAGCGGGTCGGCGAGCGCTGCCCCGAGGAGGGCCTGAACGGCCGGTCTTCCGGCGACGCTGCCGAGGGCTCGCATCGCCTCTTGGCGAAGCCGGGGCGGGGCCTCTGGATCGTCGAGGAGGGCCCGCAGAGGGCCCTCGAGGCCGCGAGCGGCGGCGCAGCGGAGGGCCGCGCGGGCGACCGTCTCACCGGCGGCGAGGGAGGAGCGGAGCTCGACGGCGCCCAGCGGAAGGGCCTGCGACCAGGGTTGAGCCAGCAGCTCCAGCGCGCTGGTGATCAGTTCGGGAGAGGTGTGGAGGAGCCCGACGGCGATCCGATGGGCAGCCTCTGGGGTGATCGCGGCGCGGTCTATCGCCGCTCGCAGGAGCTCGAGCGCGATCCGCTGGAGCCCTTGCTCTGCTCGCGCTGCGAGCGTGCTGATCAGAGCCGCGGGATCATCGACGCTCTCGAGGTCGAGCTCGGCGAGCGCCTCGGCGAGCTCAGACGCGGTCTCCGAGGAGGGGTCAGCGATGCTCAGAGGCGAGGTGCAGGCCTCGGTGCGGAGCCAGGCGAGGAGGACCCCGGGCGCCTCGCTCGCGCTTCGCCAGTCGGGCAGCGCTCGCGTCGGTAGCCAGCGCCAAAGCCGGCGATAGAGCTCGGCGAGGAGGATCGCCGACGCTGGCTCGGCGGAGATCGTCGTCGGCAGGAGGGCGGCGCAGCGGCGTGAACTCGCCGCGTCGGCGAGCTGTGCGACCCGCTCTCGGAGGGCGATGAGCGCGAGATGATGCCGCGGATCGTCGCTGTCCCGGAGCGCCCGGGCGAGCTCCTCCTCATCCGTCCGACCGCGCTCGACCGCACGGGCGAAGCAGAGCGCTGGGTCGGGTTGGTTCGTCTTCGGGGCCACGGGCATCGGCGACACAATAGCCCGCCTAGGGCCCGCCTAGGGCCCGCCTAGGCTGCTGAGCACGGGGGCGCGAGGCACCTCGCGCGCGACGGCTCAGCCCTCGTAGCGGTAGCCGACGCCGTGGACCGTGCGGACGATCTTCGGGTCCTTCGGATCGCGCTCGATCTTCTTGCGGAGCTTGGCGATGTGCTGATCGATCGTCCGGCTGTTGGGATAACTGTCGATCCCCCAGCACTCGGCGAAGATCTGGTCGCGGCCGAGCGCGACGCCGGGGTTGTTTGCGAAGAGGCGGAGGAGCGCGATCTCGCGGAGGCTGAGCTCGATCACCTCGTCGTCGCGGTGGCAGCGGAGCTCGTCGGGGAGAACTCGCAGAGCGCCGATCGTAAAGCCGCGATGCTCAGCGCTGGGCTTGCGGCGGAGGCAACGACGGCTGACCGCGCGGATCCTGGCGACGACCTCGTGGATGCCGAAGGGCTTGCCGATGTAGTCGTCGGCGCCGAGCTCGAGGCCGATGACCTTGTCGATCTCCTCGGACTTGGCGCTGAGGAAGATGATCGGCAGCTCCTGGTCCTTGGCTCGGATCGCCCGGCAAACGTCGTAGCCGTTGAGCTTCGGCATCATGATGTCGAGGATCACGAAGTCGGGCGGAGATCGCTCAAACGCGGCGAGGGCAGCCTCTCCGTCGGCCGTCTGGGTGCAAGTGTAGCCTTCGCGCCCTAGCAGCTCGGCGAGGCCGCGGAGGATCTTGGGGTCGTCTTCGGCGATCAGGACCTTCATAGCTCAGCTCTCGGCCTTCGGTGTCGCGGTGAGGAGGGTGAGCTCAAAGCACGCGCCGGGATCGGCGGCGAGGAGCTCGAGGTCGCCGCCGGACTGGCGGGCGAGGTCGCGGGCGATCGTCAGGCCGATGCCGGTCCCGCTGACACCCTCGGTGAGGTCGCTGCGGGCGCGGAAGAAGGGCTCGAAGATCTGTCGTCGCTGGCCGCCGGGGATCCCTGGGCCGTAGTCGCGGACCCGGACGCGCGTGCGCTGGGGATCCTGCGCCAGGGTGATGTCGACGCGGCCGCCGGCCCCGGCGTATTTTTCGACGTTGCTCAGGAGGTTGGCGAGGATCTGGCCGACCGCGTCCTCGTCGGCGATGACCGGGAGGGGGGCTTGGCCGTCGCGCTCGGCCTGGATCCCCGACTCGGCGAAGGCCGGGGCGAAATGCTCGATCGCCTGGCGGACCGCCGCTTCGACGTCGAAGGAGCGGCGGCTCGCGGTCGGATGACCGCGGCGCGAGAAGGTGAGCACGTTGGCGATCAGACGAGAGAGGCGCTGACTCTCGCTGACGATCACCCCCGCGTGCTCCTCGGCGTGCTCGTCTGTTCCCGAGAGCTCGTCGGCGAGGAGCTCAGCGTAGAGGCGGATGTTGGTCAGCGGGGTCTTCAGCTCGTGCGAGACTTGGGTGACAAACGAGACCCGTTGCCGGGCCTCACGCATGTTCCGCGACCACTCGCGGTAGAAGAAGGCCGCCAGGCCGAGGAGCACCAGGGCGGTCCCCCCGAGGCCGAGGAGGACGAGAAAGCGCGAGGTGGAGAGGGCGACGGGGGTATCCCCGGGGCCGTAGTAGAGCAGGCTCCAGGTCTCCAGCGGGGGTGCGAGCGGCAGGCGTGCGAGGGGCTCTTCTTGCTCCGGCGCCTCACCGCCCTTGCCCTGGTCCCGCAGGCTGAGATCGTAGTTGCCCCATTGGTAGATAGGCGCGCCCTTGGCGTCGACGACAGCGACGAGGGAGGCCTGTTCGCCGGTCGCCGGCAGCGAGTCGATCAGGCGCTGGAGGAGCGCGGCCCGCTCGATCTCGACGCCTGCGATAAGGCCGTCGGCGCGGCGGCGCCAGAAGAGGAGGTGGAGCCCCTCCTCCCAGTACCAGGCGATCCAGCCCTCTTCGCGGATCCGTGCGAGCCCGGCGAGGCTGTCTGCGGCGGGGGTCGGCTCGAGCTGTCCCTGCGCAGATGGATCGGCGTCGTAGGCTTGGGCTTGAGCCGGCGCCAGAGCTTGCTGCGGAAGCGGAGCTCGCTGCCGCTGCTCTTGCTCTGGCTCCGTCTGTTGGGCTGAGTGGGCACCGCCGAGCGAAGAGTCGAGCCCTCTCTTCTTCGGGTTCAGGGTCCAGGTGTTGTTGGCGAACGCGTTGCCGAGGCTGTCCGCGCGGCCATCGGCGTCGCTCCCCTCCGCGGGGCCGACGAGGGCGAGCTCGGCCTTGGCCTCCCAGATCGCCCGCGTACGCTCGAGGAACTCGCGCTCCTCTCGGCTGGCGCTGCCATCGGCGAGCGGGTGGAGACGACGCCCCTCACCGTCGACGACGAAGATCTGGCGGACAAGCGGCTGCCCGCGCTCCAAGTCCCGCAGGGCCTCGCGATCGGTCTCGGTCCCCTCGAGGGTCTGGACCAGCTCGACCTCGAGCTCGCCGACAAGCTCGGTGATCGCCGAGCGGCTGTCGTCCAGGCGCTGTTCCAAGAGTTCGCGAAAGCGATGCTGGACCAGGTCCTCCTCGTCGTGGAGCATCTTCCCGGCGAGCACCGCCAGGAGCGTCAGGGGCCCGACGACCATCGCGATCAGGGCGATGAGGAGATGACGACGCATGGGATCGTAGGCCTAGGCAGGACGGTAGCCTGGGTCGCGAGGACACGGCAAGCTATGGAGGTTGTCGCCTGGGCCCCGCGCGCTCTCGCGTGTCCCTGCCGACCCTGTCGGCGCTGTCAGGGGGCGCGCGCCAGCCTGGTGGTGTTGGAGCCGGTCGGCGTCAGCGTTCTCCTGCTCGGCGACGACGCTGTGAGAGCGCGGAACGTTCACCACGGTCCGCGCCGGCGAGGGGCGCGCTCCTGCCTGGACATGCATGTCGCTCTTCGCGTTGGCCTGGTCGACGAGCGTGTCGTGAGGGCGCGGGACGTTCACCATGGTCTCCGAGGGCGAAGGCTAGAACGACTGCTGATTGTCGAGCTCGTACTGGCGCTTGCGCATGACCTTGCGCTGCTTGTTCCAGTTCTTCTGGTCGAGGTTCTTGGCGTCGCTCTTGTTGGCCGTCGCTTGCTTCTCGAGCTTGGGCGCGTTGTAGCGGGAGGCGGCGGTGTTGAGGTAGTTGAAGTTGCCCTCCAGCAGCTCCTGCGCCTGGAGGATCTCGCCGCGGTCGCGGAGGTCGAGCGCGAGGCGGTTGCGCTCATTGGCGATGGCCTCGGTGTGGGCGATCGCGACCGCTGGGTTGAGGGCCGCGTCGGCCTCCATCACGGAGTTGGTGAAGGACACGGCGACCATCCTCCGATCGTGCTCGGAGCGGCCTGAGACGAGGTCGAGGTAGGTGGTGGTGACGGTGGCGATCGGCTGGCGGGCGCCGGGGGCTGAGGGGGCGACGTCGGTCTCTAGGAGGATGAACTTCTCCTGGCCGCCGTAGACCTGGTTGAGCGTGAAGGTCACGGTCTGGCCGGCGATCGTCGCGTCGCGGCCTAGCACCCGCAGCGGGCGGGCCCCGGCGGCGACGTCGATCCGGACCAGCGCGCCCTGGGCGACGACCGAGGTGATGTCGCCGAGCTCCGAGGCGAAGAGAGAGCCGAGCTCCGAGGCCTCGGCCGCGAAGGCGTGGTTGCCGTCGCTGCGCATCGCCAGCTGGACCATCAGGTCCTCGTTGTAGTCGAGGCCGAGGCCGACGGTGGTCACGGAGATCTGCTCTTTGGCGCAGGCGGTCCCGAGGCGGCCGAGGGCGTTGGCTGAGGCCGGGCCGACGTTGGCCTTGCCATCGCTGAGGAGGATCACGCGGTTGACCTGGCCGCTGCGGAGGAACTTGCGGACCTCGCCTATCCCCTTGGAGACGCCGGCGAAGAGGGCCGTCGAGCCGCCCGCGTCAAGGGCGAGGATCGCCTCGGCGATCCTCGCCCGCTCGGAGACCCGGGTCGCCGGCACCAGGACCCGCACCCGGCCGTCGTAGGCGACGATCGAGACCAGATCGTTCGGCCGCAGACGATCGACGAGGTGGAGCGCCGCGTCCTTCGCCTCGCGCAGCTTCTCGCCGGACATCGACCCCGACTTGTCGAGCACGATCGCGAGGTTGACCGGCGCCCGCTCGGCGTTGCCCCGGAGATCGAGGCCGCGCAGGCCGACCTTGACGACCGCGGTGTTGCTCCGGCCGGCGAGCATCACCGGCGTGCCGACGTCGGCGCGGACCTCGACGGAGCCGGCGGCGGCGTCGGGGCTCACCAGCGCGAGGGCGGCGAAGGCGGCGAGGGCTGCGAGGGGGGCGAGGGCGCGGCGGAGGATCATCGACATCGGCGTTTCCTGGGGGCCGGATGAGGATGTCGGAGGTCGCCTCGGGCGGGGTGAATTCGCGGTCAAAGGGTTGTAAAAATCCCGAGCGATGGGGCTGCGAGCGATCGCGGATGCGCGCTCGGGTGGTCGGTGGTGGTAGCCTCGGCCCGTGGCAGGGCTGCTCGACGTCATCCTCGGCTACGAGTGCAATCTCGCCTGTGACTATTGCACGATCACGCCGGAGATGCGGCTCCAGGAGCTGAGGACTCCGGCCGTGCTCGCGGCGCTGCGGCGGGGCCGAAGCCTCGACTACGATAGGGTCTCCTTCACCGGCGGTGAGCCGACGATCCGCCGCGACCTCCTCGGTCTCGTTCGGGCTGCGGACTCGCTCGGGTACGTCGACATCAAGGTCCAGACCAACGGCCTTGTCCTGGCCCGGGAGGCGAACATGCGGCGCCTGGTCGAGGCTGGGACGACGCGGATCCACCTGTCGATCCACGCCCACGAGGCGGACCGCTACGAGGCGCTGGTCCGCCGCGAGGGCACCTACGGGGCGATGGTCGCCGGTCTCGGCAACGCCCTCGCGAGCGGCCTTGGGGTGGTCGTCGACGTGATCATGAAGGCCGACACCTATCGACATCTGCCGGCCGCGATCACGTGGCTCGCGGAGCGCGGGGTCGCCAACGTCGATCTCTGGTACGTGTCGTTGACCGACGGCAACCGGGGAGAGATCCGCTCCTTGCCGCAGATCCGCGAGGTCCTGCCGGTGCTCCGCGGGGTCCTGGCGGAGGCTCGGCGGGTGGGGATAAGAGCGCGCTCGCTCCACATCCCCCGCTGTCTCCTCGGCGAGGACCGAGCCCACGCCTACGATCCTGGCGCTGACCGGGTGATGGTCGTGACCCCTGAGGCGACCTTCGAGCTGCGCGAGTCCAAGCTCGCCGGGACTGTGCATGTGCCGGCCTGCGAGGGCTGCGAGCATCGGTCGATCTGCCCGGGGATTCGTCCGGACTACCTCGAGGTCTTCGGCGATGATGAGATCGCCGAGGCGCGCGGGCAGGCGCCGACGATCATGCCGACGCGAGCGCGGCGGTTGCCCTTGCTCGCCGCCAACGCCGAGGGATGAGCGAGCTCCGCAGCCCTCGACAGCCGCGGCTTTGCGGGACTACGCTGCGCCGGTGCGAACTCTCAGCATGAGGAATGGTGACACGATGCCGGTGATCGGCCTCGGGACCTGGAAGTCGGCGCCTGGCGAGATCGGAGCGGCGCTCAAGGAGGCGCTGCGGATCGGCTACCGCCACCTCGACTGCGCCGCCATCTACGGCAACGAGGCCGAGATCGGCGCGGCGCTCCGCGAGAGCTTCGCGGCTGGCCTGGTCCGTCGTGAGGAGCTTTGGATCACCTCAAAGCTGTGGAACACCGCCCACGCGACGAAGGACGTGGTCCCGGCGCTGCGCAAGACGCTCGCGGATCTCGGCCTCGACGACCTCGACCTCTACCTGATCCACTGGCCCGTAGCGATGCGCCCCGGGTCTCACTATCCGCGCTCCGGGGAGGATATGATCAGTCTTGATGAATCGCCGCTGACGGCCACCTGGAGCGGGATGGAGGCGGCGAAGGAGGCCGGGCTGGCCCGTCATATCGGCGTCTCGAACCTCAGCGTTGCGAAGCTCGGCGGCCTCTTGAGCGCGGCGAAGATCCGGCCGGAGGTCAACCAGATCGAGCTTCACCCCTACCTCCAGCAGTCCTCGATGATCGAGTTTTGTCGGGCTGAGGGGGTCCAGCTGACGGCCTACTCGCCGCTCGGATCGAAGGACCGACCGGAGGGGCTCAAGGCTGCGGACGAGCCGGTGCTCTTGGAGGATCCGACCCTCCTGGAGATCGCCAAGGAGCATGACGCGAGCGTCGCTCAGGTGCTGATCGCCTGGGCCGTCCATCGTCGCACCTCGGTGATCCCGAAGTCGGTCAACCCCAAGCGACTGGCGGAGAACCTGGCAGCCGCGGAGGTGTCGCTGACCGCCGAGGACATGGCAGCGATCGCCGCCCTCGACCGTCATCGGCGCTACATCGACGGCTCGATCTGGGCGGTCGAGGGCGGCCCCTACACGATCGCCAACCTCTGGGACGAGTAGGGGAGGGGGGGTCCACTCGATCGAGGAGGGCTCGCCTCTACCCGGGGGAGCTCAGGAGCTCGGCGGCTTCGTCGGCTCGGTCTCGCTGGCCCCCTCGACGTGCGCTTCGACCCGCTCGCGGAAGCCGGCGGGGACCGACTCGTGGCGGCGGGGATCGTCGATCGAGCGGACAAGATCCTGCGGGGCGATCAGCCAAGGGGGCTCCGGGACCTCGTCGAGCTCGTAGAACCCGCCGCAGAAGCAGGCGTGCGGGCAACCCTCACAGACCGGTCGTCGGGTCCGCCGCTCCGCGAGATAGGCGGCGAGGTTCACCGACTCGTTGTTGACGAAGACCATGTGCCGGCTGAGCTTGGCGAGATCGCCCTGAAGGTGATCCTCGTAGCCTGGCAAGAAGCAGAAGGGCAGGTTGATCACCTGGATCTTCATCCTGTCGCCCCAGACGTCGATGAGCTCGCGGGTGCCGGCGGCGGCGCTCTCGGTGTCCGGGGCGAGCATCCGCGTCGCCCGACCGAAGGGCGTCAGGAACTGGATGTTCATCCACTTGAGGCCGAGGTCCCAGGCGAGCTGGGCGAGCTCGAGCTGCTGGTGAACGTTGCCCTTGGTCAGGGTGACGTTCATCCCCAGCTCGACGCGGCCGCCGAGCTCCGCGGCGAAGCGGACACAATTGCGGATCCCGCCGACGGTCTGCTCGTAGGCCTCGGCGACCCCGACCTGCTGGGCGTGGGTCCGCGGATCGGCGCCGTGGACCGAGAAGAGCAGGGTGGTCAGGCCGGAGCGGACGAGCTTGCGGGCGTAGTCCTCGTAGAAGCAGAGCCGTCCGTTGGTGGTGACGTTGATCCGGGTGTAGCCGATCGCCCGCGAGTAGCGGACGAGGGGGACAAGCTCGGGGTTGAGGGTCGGCTCGCCGCCGTCGAAGTCGACCATCGTCACCCCTTCGGCGCGGTAGCGATCGAGGTGCTCACGCTGCCGCGTCGGGTGGCCGTCGATCTGGGTGCGGGTGCCGACGGCGCAGAAGGTGCAGTGGTTGTTGCAGATGTAGGTGACGTTCATCACCAGCTTCTGCGGCCCCTGCGAGGCGTCGAGGCGCTGGCGGAAGGTCCACATAAAGCGCTCCAGCTGTGCCGGCGGGAGCTGGGTGACGCCTGGGCTCGGGGAGTGCTGGAAGTAGGGGCCCCAGTCGCCGGCGACCGGTAGGTGGTGACGCTCGTCGACCGCCTCCTGGGCGAGGCGAGTGCCTGGCAGCGGCGTCGCGAACTGGACCGCGGGGAAGGCCTGGTAGCGGTCCCAGAGATCGAGCGCGAAGTTCAGCGTCTCGTTGATCTCGGCCGCGGTCTCGCCGGGGAGGCCGATCATGTAGTGGACCAGGAGGGAGACCCCGGCCTCGGCAGCGTTCCTGGCCGCCGCGACGATAGACCCGAGGCTCAGCCGCTTGCCGACGACCTCGCTGACTACCCGCTGCGATCCGCTCTCAGCGCTGACGCTGACGGTGCTGATCCGGCCGCGCATCAGCTCTAGGTGCCGGCGCTCGAGGTAGTCAGCGCGCATGCCGTTGGGGATCTCGTAGCGGAGGTCGAGCGCCTGGGCAGCGTCGAGGAAGCTGTCAAAGTGACGCTCGTTGACGTTGAGCAGCTCGTCGAGCACGGCGACCCGGGTCGCGCCGTGCTCTTCGCGGAGCGCCCGCATGGTCTGCCCTAGCGCCTCGGCGGAGAGGCGTCGCTGGGTCTTCGGCGCGTCGGGCTCAAGCCCGGGGTTGGAGGAGCAGTGGAGGCAGCGGAAGGGGCAGCCGCGGGAGGTGACCATCGGCAGGGTCCGACCCTCGATCGGGAAGGCCCAGGCGCTCCGGCCGAGCTCGCGGACGACGCTGCGGTGGAAGCGTCGATAGGCGTCGAGGTCGACGCGGTGCCAGGCTGGCAGCGGCAGCGCGTCGAGGTCCGGAGGAGCTGTCCCTTGAAACGTGCCAGTTGGCCGCTCACCGGCGCGCCAACGATCGAGGAGCTCGACGAGGGTGACCTCAGCCTCGTACTTCACCCAGGCGTCGATCTCCGGGTAGGCGGCGAGGAGCGCGTCGCCGTCGGCCTCGACGTAGTGCTGGCCGGACTGGTAGCAGTCGGCGAGGATGATCGCTGCTGCGGGCAGGCGCGCTCGAAGATGTTCCAGGGTCGGGGCGAGGCGATCGTCCCGGAGCGGCGGCCGGTGAAAGGGGGTGAGCGCGACGACGACCGTGTCGACGTCGGCTGCTCCTGTGCCCGGCGCGGCCCCGGTGGCATCGATCGCGTGATCGAGCGCGGCCAGGACCGCCGGGAGCGGGGCGCCGAGGTCTGCACGCCCGTCAGGTCGCCAACGTAGCCCCGAGTCTGCGATCGCGAAGGCATCCACGAGCTCGACCGCGTGGGCCGTGTTCGCGTGGGCCTCGAGCACAGCGGCCATTTGCACGGCGCCGAGATCGGAGAAGTAGGGGTAGTCGATGAAGTCCCGGGCGACCGAGGTCGGGGGGTGCACGACGAGGACGCGTGCAGCGCACATCGCCGGGACAATACCACAGGAGCTTCGCTGCGAGAGCGAGCTGTGGCGGGGTCGGCTATGCTCGCCGACGATGCACGACGCACCCGCCCCGGTCCCGGCGAAGGTGGTGAGCCACGAGGAGGCCGCCCATCAGAAGCGCAACTGGGTCCGCCTCACCTTCGACTGCAACGATCACTGCGTCTTCTGCCTCGACTCCCACACCCACGACGGGACCAACCGCGCGCCGGCAGAGGTCAAGGCGCAGATCCTCGACGGCCGTCGCAAGGGCGCCGAGCGCCTGATCCTCTCGGGTGGCGAGCCGACGATCCATCCCCGCTTCGTCGACTTCGTCCGCTTGGGGCGGCTCGCCGGCTACCACAAGGTCCAGACCGTGACCAACGGGCGGATGTTCGCCTACGGCGACTTTCTCGGGCGCTCGATCGACGCCGGCCTCGGCGAGATCACATTCTCGATCCACGGTCCCAACGCCCGGATCCACGACGCGCTCGTCGGCACCAAGGGCGCCTTTGAGGAGGAGGTTCGTGGCCTGCAAAACGCCCTCGACGACGGTCGTGTGATCATCAACATCGACGTCTGCGTCAACCGGGCGAATGTCCGCCAGCTCCCGGAGCTGCTGCGCAAGTTCATCGCCATGGGGGTCCGCGAGTACGACCTCCTCCACGTCATCCCCTTCGGCCGCGCCTACAAGGAGGGCAAGGAGACGCTCTTCTACGACCTCGAGGCGATGCGTCCCTATCTCCTCGAGGCCTTCGCGTATTCGCGGGAGCCGGGGGTTCATATCTGGCTCAACCGCTTTCCGCCGGCCCACCTAGAGGGCTTCGAGGACCTGATCCAGGACCCCTACAAGCTCAACGACGAGGTCCGCGGTCGCAAGGAGGAGTACGCGCTGCTCCTCGATCACGGGGTGCCGCTCGACTGCCGGGCGCCGGACCGCTGTCGTCACTGCTACTTGGAGCCGCTGTGTGACACGCTCGACGAGGTCCGGGCGGATCTTGGGGAGCGCCGCTTCTCGGTGATCCGGATCGACACGACGGCCGAGGCGCTGATGCCCGAGGTCTACGGCGGTGATCCGGCGAGCCGCAAGCGGGCTGAGGAGCGGGGGCAGCTCGGCCCGCCGGAGGAGGGGCGGGCGGTCGAGGGCCTGGTCCCTGACCCGGGGCGCCGTCGTCTCCCGGTGCTGGGGATGCAGGCGGCGGAGCCTCAGCCGCGACCAGGGCCGCCGCCGCTGCCCCTGCCGGAGCTCGCCGCCCTAGGGTCGACCGAGCGGATCTGGATCGTCGCGCCGAACCTCGATCTCGCGCTCGTCGAGCTGGCGAAGTTTCCGAGCCGCGTCGGGGTCGAGCTGGAGCTCGAGTCCTGGGCGGGCCTCGCTGAGGTGATCTCGCCTGGACCGACGCTCGCAGGGCATCCTCTGCACCGGGCATCCTGCCGCAGCGCGGCCGATGCTGAGGTCCTCCTCGGGATCTCAGGACTCGAGGTCGCGCTCGATCTCTCGCGGGAGAACGCGCCGTGGATCCTCGGCCTTCGGAGCGCACCCGCGGGGCTCGTCCTCCGTCAGCCGAGCCACGAGCGTCTCAGCGAGTCGGCGGCGAGCGATGTTGATCTCTCGGCCTTCTTCGCCCAGATCGAGCCGGCGCTCCCGGTCGAGGGCGTGCCTGCCTGTATCGCCGGGCGTCCTCCGAAGGCGCGGCCGGTGGTCCTCGACGGCGCGATGATGACGTCGGCGGGGCGTTTGGAGATTTTCCGCTACGCCCGGCGATATATCGCTGAGCGCTTCGTGACGAAGTCCCTGCGCTGTCGCGCTTGTTTGTACAACGAGGGCTGCCGGGGTCTGCACATAAACTACGTGCGCGCCCATGGGTACGCCGCGATGCAGCCGATTTTCGCCCCGTCTCCGGGCGATAACCAGACCGCGCTCTGAGCGGCCGCGCGCGGTCGCGACGGCGTTCATCGCTCTTTCGCGCACAGACGCGCACCATCGCCTGCGCTCTTCCGCGCACTGCTATCACCGCCGGATTCGACGCTCGCCATTCCAGCGGCGGCCCCGAGCGCGTATCCTCGGGATGCGCCTTGGATGGGCGCGGACCGGTCGGTGACGGTAGATTTTGAACAAGCCAGGATGCTGGCAGCCGCCGGCTACGAGCTGCGGGACCTCGTCCGCGAGGGGCGACGAACGATCGTCTTCCGCGGCCGCCGGCTCCTCGATCAGCGGACGGTGATCGTCAAGTGTCTCCGCGCCGACGCGACGACCTCGCGGGAGATCGCGAGGCTCCGCCGCGAGTTCGAGATCCTCTCGCGCTTCGATGACGACGCGGTGATCCGCGCTGTCGCCCTCGAGCGGATCGGCGGCTCGCTGGCCTTGATCCTCGAGGACTTCGGCGGGACCTCGCTCTCATCGCTGATCGAGGAGGGCGGGCTCGACGTCGGGATCTTCCTGCGGATGGCCTGTCGCCTCGCCGAGGCCCTGGCGCTGGTCCACGCCGAGCGGGTGATCCACAAGGACATCAAGCCCGACAATATCCTCATCGAGCCCCGCGGCGGCAGGATCTCGCTGGCGGACTTCAGCGTCTCCTCGCTCCTCGCCGCCGAGAGCCAGGGCGTCGCCAGCCCGGCCGTGCTCGAGGGGACGCTCCACTACATGTCGCCCGAGCAGACCGGGCGGATGAACCGAAGCGTCGACTACCGGACCGACTACTACTCGCTCGGCGTCACCTTCTACGAGGCCTTGACAGGCAAGCTTCCCTTTGAGGGCAATGACCCGATGGAGCTGGTCCACGCCCACATCGCGCGGGTTCCGGCGCCGCCGTCGGCGCTGTGCGAGAAGGTCCCGCGGACCCTCTCGAACATCATCCTCAAGCTGATGTCGAAGACCGCCGAGGCTCGCTACCAGAGCATGCGGGGGCTGAGCGCGGACCTCGAGCGATGCCTCGCGGAGTACGAGTCGACCGGTGAGGTCAGCGACTTCGAGATCGGCAGCCGTGACGTCTCGGAGCGCTTCCACATCCCCGAGACGCTCTACGGTCGCGAAGAGAACGTCCAACGTCTCCTCGCCGCCTTCGAGCGGGTGAGCCGCGGGGGCACCGAGCTGATGTTGCTCACCGGTCCCTCCGGGGTCGGAAAGTCGGCGGTGATCCAAGAGGTCCACAAGCCGATCACCCAGCGGCGGGGACACTTCGTCAGCGGCAAGTTCGACCAGTTCAACCGCGACATCCCCTACAGCGCGCTGCTCCAGGCGCTCCTCGAGCTGGTCCGTCAGATCCTCACCGAGACCGACGAAGGGCTCGATCGCTGGCGCGAGGAGATCCAGAGCGCGCTCGGTCAGAACGGTCAGGTCGCGGTCGACGTTCTCCCTGAGCTCGAGCTGATCACCGGTGCTCAGCCCTCGGTCCCGGAGCTGCCGCCCAACGAGACCGCGAACCGGTTCCGCGCCGTGATCCTCGCGCTGCTCCAGGCGTTCGCCCAGGAGCACCACCCGCTGGTGATCTTCCTCGATGACCTCCAGTGGTGCGATCTGGCGACGCTGAAGGTGATCGAGCTCTTCTTCACGGACAGCGCCAGCCGCTATCTCCTCTGGCTCGGCGCCTATCGGGACTCCGACGTCGACGAGATCCACCTGGTCTCACAGACGGTCGCGAAGCTGGAGAACTCTGGCGTCACCGTCACCCGTCAGGAGGTCCGCTCTCTCAGCCTCTCCGACACGACGGAGATGATCCGCGACGCGCTCTCGCCGAGCGATCGTCCGGTCGAGCGCCTCGCTGGGATCATCCAGGCGAAGACCGACGGTAACCCCTTCTTCACCCGGACCCTGCTGGCCTCCTTCCACGATCAGGGCACGATCTTCTTCGACGCTGAGCGCTGCGCCTGGCGCTGGGACGAGGATCAGCTCCACGCCGTCCGCCTGACCGACGATGTCGTCGATCTGATGACCTCGCGGATCGGGGCGCTCAGCGACCGTTCCTCGGAGGTCCTGACGATCGCCGCGTGTATCGGCAACCGCTTCGGCCTCGGGCTCCTCGCGAGGACCGTCGAGCGGGGCCCGGTGGAGGTCGCGTCCGACCTCTGGGAGTCGGTGGAGAAGGGGCTCATTCGCCCCCTAAACGACGGCTACAAGTATCTCTCGGGGCTCGGCGAGAACCCCGACGAGGTCGCCGACGCGGCCGAGAAGATCGAGTACCAGTTCCTCCACGACAAGGTCCAACATGCGGCCTACTCGCTGCTTCCGGAGGGCGAGAGCCGGCGCAATCATCTGCGGATCGGTCGGCTGATCCTCGAGGGCGTCAAGGCGAGCGAGCTCGACGAGGTCATCTTCCCGGTCGTCAACCACCTCAACATCGCCTCGCCGCTGATCAATGATGCCGCGGAGCGGGTCCACCTCGCGAGCCTGGACCTCGTCGCTGGTCGTCGCGCCAAGCTCTCGATCGCGTACGAGGCGGCGGTTTCATACCTGCGCCAAGGGACAGCTCTTCTCCCCGCCGACACCTGGGAGTCGAACTACGACCTGACCCTCGCGCTCTTCCGCGAGCGGGTCCAGGCGGAGCACCTGTCGGGCAACTTTGAAGAGGCGATGTCCCTCTTTGGGCCGCTCCTGAGCAACGCCCGGACGGACATCGAGAAGGCCGAGGTCTACGAGGTCAAGGCGAGCCTAGAGACCGCTCAGAAGCAGAACCGGGCTGCGATCGACTCGGCGATCGCGGGCCTCAAGCTGGTCGGCAATCAGCTCCCGCAGCACGGCAGCTACGCCGGGGTAGCCAAGGTGCTCGCGAAGGTCCAGTGGAGCCTGCGCGGGCGCAAGGCGCAGGACCTGATGGCGCTGCCGGAGCTGACGGATCGCAAGAAGCTGGTGACCCTGCGCCTGCTTATCGCGATCGTCCCGGCGGCGTACTTCACCGACGCCAAGCTCTTCTCGATCCTCCTCCTGCAGATCGCCCACATCTCGCTGCGCTACGGCCTCAGCGACGTCTCGGCCTTCGGCTTCGCCGGCTACGGGATGGTCCTCTCGGGGGCCCTCGCGGCCCACCAGAGCGCCTACGACTTCGGCCGCCTGGCCCTCCAGCTCAACGATCACTTCCGCAACCCCTGGCTCGACGCGAAGCTCGACTTTATGGTCGGGGCCTTCCTCGCCTCGTGGGTCGAGCCGCTCGCGGAGTGCGAAGAGCAGCTCAATCGCGGCTACCAGCGCGGGCTCCAGACCGGCGACCTCACCTACGCCTGCTTCGCCGGCGCCTACGGCATGTTGATCGCAGTGCTCGAGGGGCAACCGCTCGAGCGGATCCACGGGACCGCGACGACCCTGGTCCCGCTGATGCGCCGCGCCGGCGAGCTCGACGGGCTCGCGCTGGTGACGTTGATCGAGAAGGTCACCCTCTGTCTGCGCGGCGAGGGGGTCGACGACACCTCGCTGAGCACCGGCGATTTCGACGAGCAGGTCTTCCTGGCGACCCTCGGCGACGAGAAGACGCCGGTCACCAAGTTCTACTACCGACTCTACAAGTCGCTGATCCTCTATGTGTTCGGCCACCATCACGCGATGCAGCCGCTCCTCCGCGCGGTCGAGGGCAACGAGAACCTCTCGTTCGCGAACCCGATGTACGTCGACTTTCACCTCCTGGACGCGCTCTGCGCCGCGTCGCTGATCGACGACGGCGGGCGGACGAGCGAGCGTCGGCTGAGCAAGGCTACGCGCAAGCTCGGCAAGCTGGCGGAGCTCTGTCCGGTCAACTATCGCTCGCGTTGGCTGCTCGCGCAGGCCGAGGAGCATCGCGTCTTCGGTCGGGTCGGCGAGGCGCTCGAGTCCTACAACCTGGCGATTCAGTCGTCTCGAGACAGCGGCGCTCGGCACATCGAGGCGATCTCGCTCGAGCGTGCGGGGCGCTTTTGCATCGCAATAGGTCAGCGGATGATCGCCGGTTTCTACCTCGGCGGGGCCCTGACCGCCTATCGCCGCTGGGGCGCGCTCAGCAAGGCGGAGCGGCTCGCTGAGGACTACCGGGAGTATATGCCGGCCCATGTCTTCGCTGGGGCGATGACACCTGTCTCTCGGAACAATGTCACGTCGACCGGCTCGACCCAGGCGCGCTCGCTCGACATCGGCACGGTGATCAAGGCGTCGCAGGCGATCTCCAGCGAGATCGTGCTCGGCAAGCTCCTCCGGCGCCTGGTCTCGATCGTGATGGAGAACGCCGGCGCTCGCCGCTGCGTGCTCCTCCTCGAGAAGGAGAAGAACCTCTACGTCGAGGCCGAAGGGACCGTCGATCCCGAGGTGACGTCGGTGATGCAGTCGGTACCGCTGCGGGGACATGGCTCGCTCCCTGAGGCGCTGATCCACTTTGTCGTCCGCTCCCACCGCGATCTGGTGCTCGACGACGCGACGATCGACGGCGACTTCACCGACGACGCCTATATAGCGGGACACAAGGTCCGCTCGGTGCTCTGCACGCCGATCCTCCACCAGGGCTCGTTGACCGGCGTCCTCTACCTCGAGAACTCGCTGGTCGCCGGGGCCTTCACCTCGGATCGTCTGGACCTTCTCCGGCAGGTCGCGGTGCAGGTCGCGATCTCCGTCGAGAACGCTCGTCTCTACCGAAACCTCGACCTGGCGCGTGATGAGGCGGTCGCCGCCGATCGGGCGAAGACCCGCTTCTTGATGAGCATGAGCCACGAGCTACGGACGCCGCTCAACGCGGTGATCGGCTACACGGAGCTTATCGAGGAGGAGGCCGAGGAGGGCGACATCCGGGCGCTGCGCTCGGACCTCAACAAGATCCGCGTGTCGGCGACTCGCCTCCTGCGGACGCTCTCGGGGATCCTCGAGCTATCTCGCCTCGAGGCGGGGAAGATGGAGCTCGATCGCTCGACCTTCGATCTGGCCGGGCTGGTCACGGAGGCGGTCAGCGAGATCGAGGAGATGGCCGAGCAGCGGAGCAACCGGGTCAGCGTGCTCTGTCCTCCTGGACGCTTCATCGTCCGCACGGACCGGTCGATGCTCCACTACAGCCTCCTGGCCCTGCTCGACAACGCCTGCCGCTTCACTGACAGCGGCGAGATCCGGGTGGTCGTGGAGTCGGTCGAGCGCGAGGGCGAGGCGTGGGTCAAGGTCGGCGTCAGCGATACGGGGATCGGCATCCCCGTGGTCCACGTCAACCGGATCTTCTCGTCCTTCTCGCAGGTCGACGAGTCGCCGACCCGGACCTACGACGGGACCGGGGTGAGCCTCGCGGTGACCCAGCGCTTTTGTCGGATGATGGGCGGGACGATCGAGGTTGAGAGCGAGATGGGCATCGGCTCGGTGTTCACGATCCTCTTGCCCGACACTCACATCGACTGAGCGGCCGACGCTCAGCTCGGGGGAGAGCGGCCTCGCTTGCGTTGGTTGGTACGTGGTTTGGTGCGTGCGTGCGTGCGTGCGTGCGTTCGTGCGTCGACGCTCGCTCAGGTTCCGGCGTCGGGCTCGGCGCTGGAGAGGACGAGGGTGTGGAAGTCGGCCTCTTCGTAGAGGCAGACGACGCCCAGGACCGCGTTGACGATCACGGCTTCGAAGTGGCCGCCGCTGTCGAGGTAGGTGACGCAGTCCTTGAGGTCGTAGACGTCAGCGATCATCAAGGCGCGGATGATCCGGAGGATGTCCTGCTGGTTGATGCTCTCGTGGACCCGCTCGAGGTCGATGCCGAATTTTTGCGCGGCGAGGATCAGTGAGGAGAATTTTCCCTCGGCGATCTCTCGCTCGTAGGAGCGGATGTCGTTCGAAAAGCGGATGATCGAGGCGACGATGTCGAGGGTGACCCAGAGCCGGTCGGTCCGGTCCGCGAGGGAGCGGTCGCCTAGGACGATGAGGCTGGCGGTCAGGCCGATGTTGGTGCCGACGCTGTGGGCGGCGTAGCGCATGTACTGATCGAGGTCGGTCGCGCTGGGATCGCGGTTGCGGAACTCGGAGACCATGCCGTCGAGCATCGCCCTGAGGGCCTGGAAGTAGACCTCTGCGTAGCACTCGAAGACGGGGTAGGCCCGCAGCCGGGCGGTGACCCGGGCGATGTAGCGGATGATCGCGTCGTCGTCGTCGAGCTCGCCCTGCTCGGTGCAGTGGAGGAGACGGTCGGCGTACTCCTGGACCTGGGCGACGCTGTGGATCCGCGGGTCGAGGCGGGTGTCCATGTGGTCATCGATGACCAGGACGAAGAGGATGAGGAGGAAGATTTGGTAGAGTTCGTCGAGCCCCAGCGCGTCATCGGCGAGGGCTCCGTGGAGCATGTAGTGGCTGATGAGCGCGACGGCGGGGATGCTCTGGCTGGTCCGCTTGAGCCCCTTGGCGGTGATCAGGAAGGTCTTGTCCGGATCCTCGGCGAGCTTGCGCATGAGCGCGCCGACATAGCGGTTGCTCCGGCTCAGGTTCGGCGTTTCTTCGTCGCTGACGCCTAGGATGACGTTGAGCTTCGGAGTCTGGGTGGGCATCGGCGCGCCGGCTTGGCTGGGCGTCCAGAGTATACGTGATGCTCGCGACCGTCGCGCTCGCTTGGGCGCCGCGGGGCCGCTTTGCCGCCGAGGAGGCCTTGGCATGAGCCCTGCGCGCTCTGACGAGCCCTCGCTCGTCCTCTCGAGCGCGCCGATGGCCAGGCGTGGCCCGAGAGATGGGTGTTTTCGCGGCCGAGGGCGGAGAGGAGTGCGAGAGCACCCAGCCTGCCAGGCTCGAGTGGAGCAGCCCGAGAACGAAGAAAGGCGGACCCCCTCGAGGGCCCGCCTTGCGTTTGTCATCGCGAAGCGGAGGACTATCCGCGGCGACGGCGGCGGAGCGCCAGGAGGCCGACCAGGAGGAAGGCCGTGCCGGCGTTGCGGTTGTCGGTGGTCGTGCAGCCGCAGCCGTCGTCGTCGAGCTCACCGTCGAAGCCGGTCGTCGCGGAGTCGGTGGTGGTGCTGGAGTCGGTCACGGTGTCGGTCGCCGTGTCCGTCGTGGTGATCGTGTCCGAGTCGGTCACGGTCTCAGAGTCGGAGTCGCTGTCGCTCTCGCTCGCCGACATCGTCGTGTCCGAGTCCGACTCGGTGGCGCTGGTGGTCGTCGTGTCGTCCGTGACGGTGCAGTCGTTCTCGCAGCCGTCGCCCGGGATGTTGTTCCCGTCGTCGCACTCCTCGCCGTCCTGGACGATCCCGTTGCCGCACTCGAGCGCCCAGCTGCAGTCGTCGAGGCAGCCGTCCTCGCCGTCGCACTCCTCGTTGTCCGAGTTCACCTTGCCGTCACCGCAGAGGTACTGCTCGATGAGCTCGATGCAGATCTCGTTGAGGGCTGCGTCGATCGCACAGACGCGGATCCCGATCACGGTGCTGAAGTCGGGGAGGACCAGCTCGTTGTCGAGCTGAGTGCGCCACAGGTGCTCGCCGTACCAGTCGAGCTCGTAGCTGGTGATGTCGTCGGGGTTGTCGAACGAGCCGCCGTCGGTGACCCACTGGAGGCCGACAAAGTCCCAGTCGTGGGGCTTGTTCGGCGTCTTGTTGTCGTGGATCCGGCCGTTGAAGGTGAGGACCTCGCCGGGCTCGATGCTCCCGGTGAGCTCGTGGGCGCCGATCACCGGCTTGCCGGTGTCGACAGCGATGTCCTCGCCGAAGAGGACCCGGTTGCGGAAGGAGTTCTCCCCCTCGCCGAGGACGAGGTCGAGCTTCGTGTCGCCGTTGAAGTCGGCGAGCGCGAGGGCGTAGGTCCCGTCGGTGACGAGGTTGCCCATCAGGCTCGGGTCGGTGACCTGCTTGAGGGTGACGCCCGTGTTCCGCAGGAGGCGGTCCTGGGCGTCGCCGAAGGCGCCGAGGACGATGTCGACGAGGCCGTCCGAGTCGAAGTCGAGGAAGGCCCCCATGTAGTCGAAGCTGCCAGGGTTCTCGCCCGGCTCCCACCACAGGGCGGTCTTGTCGGTGAAGCCGCCGTCTTGGTTGTTGATCAGGATCCGGTTGCGGAAGCCGGGGCCGTCCTGGAGCGTGTAGGTGTCGACGTAGCCGTCGCCGTCGATGTCCATGATCTCGAAGTCGACGTTGCCTACGCCCTGCGGGAGGTTGCCGGGGGTGCCGTTCTTGAAGGAGCCGAGGCCGTCGTTGACGAAGAGGAAGGAGCCGCCGGAGCAGGAGCGACAGGCGATCAGGAGGTCGAGGTCGAAGTCGTTGTCGACGTCGACGAACTCGTGGTCCCAAGACCAGTTGACCGCGATCGCCGGCATCTGCTGGGCGGTCTCGTCGGTGAACATCGCGTTGCCGTCGTTGATCCACAGACGGGTGACGCCTCCGGGCGAGTTGATGAAGCCGACCGGCGCCATCCCCCAGTCGGAGATGACGATGTCGAGGTCGCCGTCGCCGTCGACGTCGCCGATCTCGAGGTCACCGGCGCTCAGCTTGGCCTGGGGCAGAAGCTCGGTGTGCTCGACGAAGAAGGTGTCCTCGTTGAGGTAGAGGCGGCTCTGTGAGGCCCAGGTGGTGCCGACGATGATGTCGGTGTCGCCGTCGCCGTCGAAGTCGGCGGCCTTGATCACCCGGGCGGTGTCCTGGTCGGCCTTGCCGGGGTTGTTCGGATCCTCGCCGAAGACCTCGATGCTGGCGTCGAGGAACTTCATGGCCTCCCCCTCGCCGTCGTTGACATAGGCCTGGTTGGAGAGGAAGGAGTCCGGAGTCCCCGCCTGATAGCCGCCGACGTTGGCGAAGAGCATGTCGGGCCAGCCGTCGTCGTTGATGTCCGCGATCTCGATCTTGGTCGTCCAGTAGCCCGGCAGCGGATCGAGGAAGACTCCCTGCTGGACCTTCTGCCATATCTGCGGCGGATCGGCGGCCTGAGCCTGCATCGGCAGCGTCGTCGCGGCGATGAGGGCGAGGAGGGTGAGGGGCGAACGGAGAGTCTTGGCTTGCGACATGGTTCCTTTAGAGGATGTGGTGGCTGCGACGACGGCGCGGTAGCGCGGCCTCGTCGGGAGAAGGCTTGTCGGGGGAGTGGAGCGGTGCCCCTAGATCGGGCGGCGATTTTTTTCCGCGCTCTGGAGGGCGCCGGTGCGGCCCCTGCGCTGGTGATCCGGTGAGCCTTGCTGCCTGCGACCGGTCGTCTCGGGCTATCCGGTGGGGCCGCGGGCCGAGCCTCGCGGGAGGGCGCGATAGATCGCCTCGGGGATCGGTGGTCGCCGTGTGGTTGGGGTCGGCAGGACCCGGCCTGTCGTCGTCGTGCCGCTGAGATCCCATGCTCTCGGATGAACGACGTCCGGAGCATCAGCGGCCGTCGCGAGCGTTGGATCGTAGAGGGCGGTGGGCCCGCAGAGGGGGCGGCCTCGGTCTGGATCCGAGCGGCCGGCGCCGTTACGATCAGGATATCTCGGGAGCACGCAGCGATCGAGGTGCGGTGGCGTGCGGCGATGTGCGGCGGTGGACGACCGGCCCCCCGGCGCGCTCGGTCTGCGGTGGTCTAGGTCACAACCGCGGAGAAACGCGGCCGGAGGGAAAAATATAATCATTGCCCCAGCGTCTCTCGACAGCGCGGGCTAGGTGTACCAATCTCTAGGCTGCACCGCTGAGTTGACCTCTCGGCGCGGAGTGGCCGGTCCCACCCCGCGGCGGCGCAAAGGAACACGCGAAGTTATGCTGCGAAACCATCTGTTCTCCCTCGCCTCATTTGTGGGGCCTCTCGTCGCCGCAGGATTGATCCTCCCGCCGGTCGCGATGGCGGCTCCTGACGCCCCCGTCGCCAGCGAGACCCTGGTGACCTCGGACTCTCCGCCCCCGCCGGCGCAGAGTCAGCAGCAGGGGCTGTCGAAGACCCTGACCCCGGACGGGCAGACGCCGCAGAGCATGCGTTTTGATCCCGGCACGGCCCCGACCTACAACGGCCCCGGCATCACGATGCAGCCGCAGATCCAGGTCCAGGTCCAGCCGCACATCAATGTGACAGCGCAGCCGCACGCTGAGGCCAACCCCAACACGAACTCGAACTCGAACTCGAACGCCAGGTCGGACATCCGCAACACGGCGACGGCCGACGCGGACACCAAGTCGGACTCGCAGTCGCAGTCACAGTCGAGCTCGGACAGCGACATCAAGGTCAAGCAGGACACCAGCGCTGCTCCGACCGGCGCGCCGACGACGACGACCGCGACCAAGGGCGGGCCGACCCGGATCCGGATCAAGACCACGGTCATCCCGGGCAAGCGCAAGCAGGCCCACCCGATCTACGCCTACAAGAAGCCGAAGCGGCGCAAGGGGCTGATGATCGCCGGTATGACGATCTTCGGCGCTTCGTACCTGCCGACGGCCTTCACGGGCGCGCAGATCTACGACTGGTGCAGCAGCAACAAGACCGGCGCAGAGCGCAAGGACTGCCGCGAGACCGGACAGCTCCTGATGATCCCGGTCGCGGGCCCCTTCATGGCGATCAACGAGGCCGACAATGCGACCGAGGGCTACTTCCTCGCGCTGACCGGCGCGGTCCAGACCGCGGGTCTCCTGATGGGGGTGATCGGCACCGGCCAGTATATCCGCGACGGCAAGCGAAACGATCGGATCAGCGCCCAGGGCGTTCGCGTGGCCAAGGGGCTGCGGGTCGGCGCGGGCTCGCTCAACTATCGGTTCTAGTCCGACGCAGCCTCGCGTTCGAGCCCGGCGTTCGCAGCACGCCGGGCCTCTTCGGGCCACTCCAGCGATGGGGTGGCCCGAGCTCGTTCTCGGACAGGGAGCGCGAGGGGGCGGTGTCAGCGGAGGGTCGCGCTGAAGCGCGCCGCGCCGCGTCGGTCCGGCGGAGGCGCGTCCTAGCGCGCCCCCGTAGGGTCCTTGCGGCCCCGGTCGTCGACCCGCTTCGCGGGGCACAGGGGGTATACTCCTAGCCTCCTAGGTGCGCGCCCACGGTGGGCACGATGACCTCCTCTGGCGGTACGAGCAGTACTGGCGGGTGTCGGCCCGCGGGCTCATCGGAGTCATGAGACTGGCGACGAAAGTGTCTGCGGCGAGCGCCGCGGTCTCCGTGTTCCCCCGTCGTTCTCGCCATGCTCTACACGATCCACCAGCTGCTTTTCGTCTCGCTGATCATCGGGATCGCCTCCGCGATCATCGTTTGGATGGTCAATCGATCTCGGATGCTGCGTCTCTTCGTGCGGCAGCGTACGGAGATCGACGCCATGCTCGCGTGGCGGGCGGTTGAGCACGAGAACGCCTTGATCGCGGCGAACGAGTCGCTGCGGGTGAGCAACGACCAGCGGCGCGACGTAGAGCAGCGTCTGCACCGGCTGCAGACCGAGGTAAACCAGCGCGTCGGTCAGTACGACGACACCATCGCCAACCTCCACCGCAACCTGCGGGCTCACCAGGAGAAGCTGCGTGAAGCCCAGCGCCGTGCCGACACCGGGGATGAGGCCGTCGTCGGGGAGCGCCGCGCCCGTGAGGTCGCTGAGCTCCGCCTCGGCGAGGCGAAGGCGAAGATCGAGGCCTTTGAGGCTGAGGTCATCGACCTCAAGGCGATGGTGCGTGGGAG
>Ga0316189_10001123_pt1 | contig 26565 bp, 24 predicted proteins | sample LowCovwburrow_MG_FD_204930 | JGI IMG/M metagenome (GOLD analysis project Ga0316189, IMG submission 204930) | Coastal sediment microbial communities from Maine, United States - Lowes Cove worm burrow | ecosystem: Environmental > Aquatic > Marine > Coastal > Sediment | place: USA: Maine...
TTGAATGTTTTGAATTTAATTTTCCAATAAGCATCATAACCGATGACCAACAAACTATTACGGTAAATTCTCAAGAAGAATTAGACAATGCATTATATAATTCTTACTACTTTGATTTTGTGTATCCATTTAATGTTACTGATGACGAAGGTGAGGTTGAAAGTATTGAAGACTTAGAAGACTTTATAGAGTTACTTGAAGACTGCTACGATAATGGTGATGATTGTCCTTGTCCAGCCAATGTAGACCCTGTTTGTGTTGAAATTGAAATACCAAATGGAGGAACTGAAATTATTACATTTTTAAATGCTTGTGAAGCTGAATGTGCAGGCTTTTATGAAGGTGATTATGTAGATTGTGAAAACAATAATGGATGTGATTGTGATGATGAAGAATTTGATCCCGTATGTGTGCAATACGAAGTTAATGGAGAAGTCATTATACAGGTATTCCCAAATGCATGTTATGCAGAATGTGAAGGCTTTGATGAAAGTAACTTTGTAGATTGTAATGATATTGAAAATCCTTCAGGTTGTTCTGAGGAAGATATCTCTACCTTATTAGTTGAATGCCAATTTTGGACTGTTACTATTGGAGATCAAGAATATACTTATGTATTTGGTAATGATGGAACGGTAAATGTCAGTCAAAATAATGATTCTATTGCCTCAGGTACATGGGGAACATTTACTGACGCCTCTTTAGGTTCAGGTGTTGAAATTAACACTAACTCAGGTAACTTTAATAGCACTTGGTTGTTCTATGAATGCGATACTCCTGATGGTCCTGAGGTTATTAGCACTGCAAACTGGATTGATAATATTGAATCTGGTTGTGAATAAACTACCAATTAGTTGATTGATTATATTAATTATTATAAAACCCTTTAGAATTTTATATTCTGAAGGGTTTTTTATTGGTAAATAACTTCGGTAATTAGATGCTTTCGCCTAGCCAGGCTTTCATCATCCACATTGTTTTTTCTTGTTGGGTAATAAAATCACTCATCATGGCATTGGTTCCTTCGTCATTGGCTTCACCAGAGGTGTTTAAAATTTGTCGCTCAATTTTTAATAATTCTGAAAGAGAGGATACAATAAGTTGCACAGCGCTTTCATCAATTGAAACATCTCTCCCTACAGGCACTTTGGCTGCCTTAATATAATCATCAAAGGTATGCAAAGGTGTACCTCCTAAGGTTAATATACGTTCTGCTATTTCATCTACTTTAAGGTTAGCATCGGTATATAACTCTTCAAATTTAGTGTGTAAATCAAAAAAACGTTTTCCTTTAATATTCCAGTGAATACCTCGTAAATTTTGATAATAAATTTGAAAATTAGCTAATAAATTATTTAAATCTCCAGCAATTGATTTTGTTTTTGAGGTCTCAAGACCTATACTATTTAGTGTCATATTGTTATTGTTTTTTCTTATTCAAATTTACTTTGTAATTAATTAAATTAATCATAGTTTTTATGAATAGTTTATATATCTTTATAGTACAAATGAATACTTATGACAATTACACAACTACATTACGTACTCGCCATTGCAGAACATAAGAACTTTACCAAAGCAGCAGCCAAGTGTTTCGTAACACAACCAACACTTAGTACTCAAATACAGAAGTTAGAAGACGAGCTAGATATCCAAATATTTGACAGAAGTAAAAAACCTATTGAACTTACTGATGTTGGACGAAAGATTGTACAACAAGCTAAAAACATTGTTGACGAATCTGATCGCATTCAAGATATTGTAGATCAACAAAAAGGATTTATTGGTGGTGAATTTAGAATCGGTATTATTCCAACGGTTATGCCAACGCTATTACCAATGTTTCTTAAAAGTTTTATAAAAAAATACCCAAAAGTAAAACTCAAAATAGAGGAATTAACTACTGAAGAAATTATAACAAGAATTATAGATGGTCATTTAGATGCTGCCATTGCAGCAACTCCTTTAGAACATGAAAACATTAAAGAACGAGTCTTGTATTATGAACCTTTTGTAGGATACATACCAAATGATCACCGATTAAAAAGTAAGAAAAAAATTGATGTGTCAGATTTAGATATTAATGACATGTTGCTCTTAGAAGATGGTCACTGTTTTAGAGATGGTGTTATCAATCTTTGCAAAGCCTTTAAAACGCATGATGATGATCAATTTCAGTTAGAAAGTGGTAGTATAGAAACGCTAGTCAAACTCTCTAATGAAGGTTTAGGAATGACGCTTCTACCCTATCTGAATACCTTAGATCTAAATGAAAAAATGACAAGTCAGTTACATTATTTTAATGAACCTTCTCCTGCTAGAGAAGTGAGTATCATTTACCATAAAAATGAATTAAAAATGCAGATTATCGATGCACTTCATAAGGTCATTTCTGGAATTATAAGAGGCGCTATTGCTTTTCAAAATGTCGATATTATTAGTCCGAGACCACAATAAACTTTTAAAATGACATCATAAAAAAAGCGACTCGTAAGTCGCTTTTTTCTATTTTAAAAAGATTAAACATTGATTTAATTCTGGGTTCTGTAGAATTAAAGATTTAATAAAAATCTTAAGCTCTTCAATTTCATAAGGTAATAAGCGCTGAAGTGCTTTTTGTAATTCTTTACAGAACAATGTAGTGTCAAAACTAACTTTGTTAAGGACAGTTTTAGTGTACTCGAACATTGCTCTCGCCATTTTTTTTTGGTATTAGGTTAAATTAAAAAGTAGATGTAGGAAATAGGCTATTTGTTTTAAAATATATAGTTCAATTTAGTAAAAAAAATGATTCGTTAGCTATTTGTTCTAAATTTTAACACCCAATATTTTGTTAAACCAGATTAAAATGGGTTGATAAAATTAGTATAACAACTATTTCTTTATAATTTTAAAAGTCTCAATACCTGTGTTAGATAACACCTTCAAAAAGTAGATACCAGGTCTTAATTTACTCAAATCTAATTGATATAAATCACCTTCATAGGCTGTTCTTAATATGCTTCGACCATTACTATCATAAATAGTTGCTTCGCTAATGATGGCATCGCTTTCTATACTAAGAATATTATCAACAGGGTTAGGATACAGTTTAGTAGACGTGAGATTATTATCGGAGACACTAAGCCTACACATGGAATCAATTTCACAATCATAACCATAGATATCAATCAAACTTTGAACGATGTCAATTTCTGAATCATCAGCGCAAATGGATGCTAAGGTGTCATTATTACTAAAGTTGAAAGAATCTTGTGGATTACCATTAAATAATCCAAATGCAGTTTCATCGGCATTATTATTTATGTACAACGTATTTAATAGATTATTTGAGCATAATAGCACCTCGAGACTTGAAGAACCATTCATATCTAAAGTAGTAAGCAGGTTATTTCTGCATTGTAACCAAACTATATTATTTGATTCTCCAACTATCAAATCACTGATAAGATTGTTATTACAATTGATATAGGATTGATTGACAAAATTACTCACATCTAAGGATGTTATTTGATTATTAATGCATTCAAAGATTTGCATTTGATCTAGACCACTAACATCTAAATCTGTCAATTGATTGTTATTGCATATTAATTGTTCAAGATTGGTAAATGAATTAACACCTATTAAAGACTCAATATTGGAGTTTGACACATCGAGTTTCAAAACAGCTTCAGCCTCGCTCATCTGAATTTCACCATCATCATTGGTGTCAACATCACCAACATTTTGGCCAAATTCATCAAATACAGCGCAGTTTGTATTCACCAATGCATTTTTAAAACTAGCATCAGGTATATTAATAATTTGAGCCTTAGCACCTACAAATGAAAAAGTAAAAAGTGTACATAATATTCTAAGTTTCATAACTACAGGTGTGTTAGGTTAAGGAATAGGAACATGGCTAAAATAAAAAAGGTTGCGCTACAAACACAACCTTTTAATAAATAACTTGTAAAGTAGGAATCCTTAAAACTTATTATCGCCATCCAGTAAATCACCTAAACCACCAAGAATGCTGCCTTCTCCTTTGCTGTTGCCACCTCTCGGCAATGATGAAATTATACGACCAGCTAATCGACTAAATGGTAAGGATTGTATATACACTACTCCTGGTCCTTGAAGTTTAGCAAAGAATAGGCCTTCACCTCCAAAAACGGTATTTTTAATACCACCAATAAACTCAATATCATAATCGATATCTTGTGTGAAACCAATAATACAGCCAGTATCTACTTTTAAAATTTCTCCAGGTTGCAATACTTTTTTGGCCATCGTTCCACCAGCATGTACAAACGCCATTCCGTCACCTTCTAGCTTTTGCATGATAAAACCTTCGCCACCAAAGAGTCCGCGACCCATTTTTTTAGAAAACTCAATACCAACACTAACCCCTTTTGCTGCACAAAGAAATGCATCTTTCTGGCAAATAAATTTTCCGTTGTACTCCGTAAGGTCTATAGGTATAATTTTACCAGGATATGGCGAAGCGAATGAAACGTTACGTTTTCCTGAAAGGTCATTATAAAAAGCCGTCATAAATAAACTCTCACCCGTAAGGATTCGTTTTCCTGCACCTAAAATTTTTCCTAGAAAACCTTTATCTTTTTCTGAACCATCACCAAAAATTGTTTCCATTTTAATGCCGTCATCCATCATCATAAAGCTCCCTGATTCTGCAATAACGCCTTCCTGTGGATCGAGTTCTATCTCTACGTATTGCATTTCTTCTCCGTAAATTCTGTAATCTATTTCGTGTGATGTCATAATTATGTTGTGTTGATTTGTGTAATCGTTGAATTGTTTAATCTTTTATATGTTGATTTATTCAGCAATTTGTTACAAATTTTAAGATTTCATCAGATAATAACTCTGACTGTCAACCTAGATTGCCACCTCCGACGTCCTCGCAATGACAATTAAGACTTTACTTTAATCGCCCATTCAAAATTAAAATCAGAAACTTGTATACCGTCTTTATTTATTCCTTTTGAATTTAACATAACGGTTTGTCCTTCTCCTGTGTCTATCGCATTTTTGATAGCATCGTCAATTGATGCACCTTGATCACAACTAAATGTAATACGTCCAGTCGCTTTTTTTGTAAACGAGGCGTTATTATTGGCGACTAACATAGATATATTCTTTCCACTATCTTTAATTTTCGACATCATCAATGCACCAGTTGTTAGCTCTGCTGCCATACCTTGTACTGCCCAAAACATGGAGTTAAATGGGTTTTGATTGATCCATCTGTGCTTTACAGACACCACACAGGTGGTATCACTAAGCACTTTTGTGCGTACACCACAAAAATAAGCTGCTGGTAATTTAAATATTAAAAATGAATTAAGTTTTCTTGGTGTAATGGTCATATTTACTGGATATTTCAGCTAATTTATTGAAAATAATCGACATAGCAATGTGTTAATGTTATGTTAAATTTTAGTACTATGCGTAACATAATACCTTTTTAAAGACATATATTTGTATAAGAAATTACTATATGCTTTAATATCATGCTAAACAATCATCAAAAAAACATCGCAACATTTATTCATCTTTCAACCTTTAGTCGGTTTATAATTCCTTTAGGAAATTACATTGGACCTATTATATTATGGATGGTAAATAAAGACAAATCAGAATTTATTGACACCCACGGTAAGCAAGCTATCAATTTTCAGATTAGCATTTTATTGTACACATTAATTATTGGAACACTCAGCGTTCCGTTTTTCATCTTTAAAGTATTTAATGGTATCGATTTTATAGATTTCAATGGGTTTCATGACTTACACATCAATATCGGCGAGCCCTCTCCTCTATTATATATCACAGGAGGCTTAGGATTTTTAGCTGTAATAGGTTTTATTCTTGAACTCGTATTTATAGTCATCGCTAGTTTAAAAGCAAGAGATGGTGAGTTATATGAATACCCTTTAACTATCAACTTTTTAAAATAATATATCATCAATCAATCAATCAAAAAATGAACAGTTTATTAAAATTTAATCGAATTCAAACTATGACACGAGAATCATCTCAATTATTGTTGAATTATCAAATTGTCTCAGATGCGAAGTGCATAAGACCTTTGAAAAACATCAGAAAACACTTATGAAAATAGAAAACACAAAAGCTCAAATGCGAAAAGGTGTACTAGAATACTGCATATTATCAGTATTAAAGGATGACGATGCTTATGTAGCTGAAATCTTAGACACACTTAAAGACGCAAAACTGCTTGTTGTAGAAGGGACAATTTATCCCCTTCTCACAAGACTTAAAAATGCTGGATTACTCAATTATCGTTGGGAAGAATCTACCTCTGGACCACCAAGAAAATATTATGGTCTAACAGAAACAGGACAGTTATTTCTGAAAGAACTAACCACAACCTGGAACGAATTACAAAACGCAGTTAACATAGTAACAAGACAAAAAAACACAACTAATGAATAAAACAGTCAACATAAATTTAGCAGGTATATTCTTCCATATAGATGAAGATGCATACTTAAAATTGCAACGCTATCTTGAGGCTATAAAACGTTCATTTACAGACTCTCAAGGTCGTTCAGAAATCATATCAGATATCGAGGCTCGTATTGCTGAATTATTTAGCGAACGTGTACAAAACGAAAAGCAAGTTATTGGGAATAAAGAAGTTGATGACGTCATCACCATCATGGGACAGCCAGAAGATTATTTGGTTGACGATGAGATCTTTGAAGACGAACCTAAACACTCATACTCTCAAAAGAGTTCTACATCAAGAAAATTATATAGAGATACTGACAACTCGTATGTTGGTGGTGTATCATCAGGATTAGGCCATTACTTTGGAATTGATGCCGTGTGGATTCGCTTAATTTGGATTCTACTAATTTTTGGAGCAGGTACAGGAATATTATTGTACATCTTACTTTGGATATTTATTCCTGAAGCCATTACAACTACCGAAAAGCTAATGATGAAAGGGCAACCTGTAAATATTAGCAACATCGAAAAAAAAATCAAAGACGGATTTGATAGTGTTTCAACCGCTGTCCAAAACGTCGATTTAAAAAAACATGGTGATAAAATCAAAGAAGGATTTGAAAACGTTTCAGATTCTATTTCCGAAGGTGTAAAAAACGTTGATTTACCGCGTCAAGGCGAACGTATTAAATCAAGTTCAACATCATTCTTTGAGACCATAGGTAATATTATCATGTTCTTTCTAAAGTTGTTTGCTAAGTTCTTCGGATTAATACTTATGATCGTTGGTGCTGTGACAATTATATCTTTAATCGTTAGCTTATTTAGTCTTAACCTTTTAGATACCGTTCATATTCCGGGCACAAATTTCTTTGACATTGCAGATGCCACAAATGTTCCTGTCTGGTTGATGTCCTTAATAGTGTTTTTCTTTATCGGAATTATCGCATTCTTTATTTTCTATCTCGGATTAAAAATATTGATCACGAATTTAAAATCGATAGGCAACGCTGCGAAGTACACGTTACTAGGACTTTGGTTTATTTCATTTATATCACTAATCGTATTATCAGCAAAATTCGGACTCAGTTACAAAGAAGAAGGGTCGTTTATTAAAACTGAAAGATTAGCAACTATTACGGCTAATGATACCATAACGTTGAGAATGACTAACAATGATTTATTTAACAATCGTTTTGATAGAAGATTCCACAGTTTTGAAACAGCATATAATGATAATGATGAAAAAATACTGTACAACAAAGCGATACGACTTATTGTAAAATCAACCAAAGACAGTGTTGGTAAAATTAGAATCGAAAGAAGTGCTAGAGGGTATGAATTTACAGATGCTAAACAACGAGCAGAGCGCATAAACTATAATTACAAACTTATAAATAATGAGCTCTTATTAGACAACTATTTAACAATACCTCTTGACTCTAGTAAAAAAGATCAAAATGTTACGGTAACCGTTTACCTTCCTGAAGGCGCTGTGCTTTATGCAGACAGAAACACCTATAACTATCATAGTAATGATTATTACTATAATGATATTTTAGACCACGATATGGAAGAGCATTATCTCAAAATTATCACCAACGATGTTGAATGTTTAGACTGTCCTGAAGATCAAGAGTTCAAGACTGAAGTTAATATTGATGACGAAGAAAACGGACTTAGAATAAACGAAGATGGTATCCAAGCGAAATCAGATAATAGCAGCTTACAAATTAATGAAGACGGTATTAAGGCCAAAACCGACGAGGTTAAAATAAACATCGATGACAACGGTATAGAAATCACAACAGACGATAATTAACATTTCATCATCAATAATCAACGGTTCAGATATTTAAATTACAACTAACCAACCATTTTTTAAATATTTGAATCATAATCAATCAAAAAATGATACAGTTTATTTTTAAAATAATCACTTTCACCTTTCTACTCATCGGCATTAACTCATCAATTAATGTGCAATCTGATGAATACTCAGAAGTTTACAATACTCTAAAAGCTAATGATAGCTTAATATTTGAAAGCGCTTTTAATCACTGTGAATTGCAGCATCTCGATCAGCTAATCTCTGAAGATTTTGAATTTTACCACGATATTGGGGGCATCACGAATTCAAAAGAAGACTTTATTCAAATAATGAATAATGTAATCTGTAATCCTAATAACGCTACCAAATCAACACGAGAATTGGTGAACGGTAGCTTAGAGGTATTCCTTTTAAAAGACAACGGAAAAGTTTATGGTGCAATTCAAAATGGCACTCATAAATTTTTTGAAACCACAAATGGAAATCGTGTTGCAGGTAGTGAAGCTAAATTTTCACATGTATGGATCATAGAAAACGAAAAATGGGTTTTAAAACGTGTGTTAAGCTTTGATCATCAAATGCAAAATACATCAGATATTAAACAATAATATTAATCATCAATCAAAAACAATTAATCATGACAACAATAGCAAAATTCACAGTCGCAGTAATTATAAGTTTACTGTTGACGTCTTGTAACTTCGATATCAATTTTGATTCTGGAGTTAAAGGAAACGGAAACGTCTCTACAGTAGAGCGCACATTAGAGGGCGATTTTAACAAAATCACTGTAAGCAAAGGTATAGATGTGTACTTAACACAAAGTGAAACACCGATGCTTAAAGTACAAGCCGACGAAAATCTTCACGACATTATTATGACCGAAATTGAAGACGGTGTATTAAAGATTTATGCAGAAGAAAGCATAGGTCGAGCGGAATCAAAAAAAGTAATGGTAAATGTAAAAGACATTAACTTAATTACAGCGACTAGCGGTAGCGATGTATATTCAACAAATACAATCGTTGCTAATGAATTAAAATTAGTAACCACAAGTGGCGCAGATCTAGAAATCGAAATCGATGCAGAGTCCACAACCTTAGCTTCAACCAGCGGAAGTGATCTTAAAGTATCTGGAAAAACCAATACCTTAAGTGCTGCTGCTACCAGTGGAAGTGACATCAAAGCCAATAACCTCATCTCTCAAAACTGTTCAGCATCAGTAACAAGCGGTGCAGATATTGTGATTCATGTAGAGCAAAAACTGACTGCTAATGCGTCAAGTGGAGGCGATATTAGATACTCAGGAAATCCCAAAAACGTTAGTGCAAATGATGGTACATCAGGGAGTATTAGAAAACAATAAACCAACAAAACCAATCAATTAATCAATCATTTTTAAAACCATTTCAAACTTAATTTAAAGTTTGGGATGGTTTTTGTTTTATATTTGTTCTCATACTGAACTGTATTTGGCGTTTTCTTTTAAACCAAAACGTATCACCTTATAAGAAATAGTCAAAAGTTCATAACAAATTATAATAATGAAAAACATTACCTTACTTCTATTAATCGTTTTAGGTTATAGTGCACTTGGCTTCTCTCAAAGCGCCGAAAAAATAAAAGGAGATAAAAACCTAACGATTAAACAAACCTATGTTGATGATTTTAAAAAAATAATCGTTGGCGAAGATTTTGAAGTCGAGCTATTTTATAACAAAGCTGCATCTGTAGAAATTGAAACAGATGACAACCTTCACCCTTATGTTGATATTCAAGTTGTTGATGGCGTTCTTTCCCTAAAGACGACTAGTGATATTAGACCAAAAAAAATGGTTATCAAAGTCAACTATGGTGATTCGTTTTCTGATATTGAAATCAATGGTGATGCCGAAGTACGATCAGTAACCTCTTTAGAGCTCACTAACGCATCTCTAAAAACAAGTGGATCCTCAAGAGCCTATTTAAATATTAAAGCAGATACTTTTAATTTTGTAAGTGCTGATAAAACTAAAGTCAAATTAAACATTACGGCTACCAATGTCACTGCCGAAATTAGCGACAATACCAAAATGGATGCCTTAATCAATGCTACAGATTTGAAAATGGATTTATACCAACGTGCTGATGCAAATATTGAAGGTACGATTACATCTTTAAACCTCCGAACCGATAATAGCACACAATTTAACGGAAAAAATCTCACTTCAAAAACCTGTAATATTATTGCAGATTTATCAAGCGATGTGTATGTAGAAGTTACTGAAAACATTGTCATTGAAGCGACAGGTGAAAGTGAAATTTATCTCTACGGAAATCCAAAAATTGTCATTAATAAATTTACTGAAACAGTAAAACTACAGAAGAAAGTAAAATAATTCAACACATATTATAACAACTAACTTTAAATCAAATCAATTTAAGATGAAAAAAACAATCTTAATATTTGCCATTCTAATGTCAGTAATGTCATGTAAAAATGAAACTGAGAAAAAAGAAACAACAACAGTATCCAAAGAAGATGTTCAAGCTTTTTTAGACGAATACACCGCGTCATATACAAAATTATACTATGATTCTTCATTAGCAGAATGGGATGCAAACACCAAAATTGTAGCCGGTGACACTACAAATGCTTACAACGTTCAAAAAGCAAATGAAGCCTTTGCTAAATTCACAGGAAGTACTGATGTCATTGAGAAGACTCGGAAATTTCTTGAAAGTAAAGATGATTTAGATATTGTTCAAGTGCGTCAGTTAAACACAATTTTGTATGCTGCTGCTAACAATCCTGAAACAGTTTCAGACCTAGTAAAAGAACGTATTACTGCTGAAAACGCTCAAAACGAAGCACTTTTCGGTTACGATTTCAAAGTGAATGGCGCCTCAGTTACAACAGGAGATATTGATAAAGTTCTACGAGAGTCTAACGACGAAGCCGAACGTTTAACAAATTGGGAAGCTTCTAAAAACGTTGGAAAAGGCCTTAAAGATGGACTAGAAAATTTAAGAGCATTACGTAACAAAACTGTTGGTGCTTTAGGATATGATGATTATTTCTCATACCAAGTGTCTAGTTACGGCATGTCTCGTCAAGAAATGCGAGAGGAAATGAATAAAATGGTGAAAGAGGTTTGGCCATTATACCGAGAACTGCATACATGGGCAAGACATGAACTTGCAAAAAAATTCAATGCTGAAGTCCCAGAATATCTTCCAGCACATTGGTTACCTAACCGTTGGGGACAAGATTGGAGCTCACTTGTTAGTGTTGAAGGACTAGATATTGACGGCGTTTTGGCTGATAAAGATCCTGAATGGATCGTAAAAGAAGGTGAGAATTTTTACAAGAGTATCGGATTTGACGCCCTTCCAGCAAGCTTCTATGAAAAATCAAGTATGTATCCATTACCTGCTGATGCCTCTTATAAAAAGAACAATCATGCCTCTGCGTGGCACATGGACTTAGAAAATGACTTACGTTGTTTAATGAGTGTAGAGCCAAATGCAGATTACTACGAGACAATTCATCACGAATTAGGACATATATATTATTATCAAGCCTATACAAATCCAAATGTTCCGCCATTACTTCGTGAAGGTGCAAATCGTGGGTATCATGAGGCCATTGGAAGTTTATTAGGTTTTGCTGCTATGCAAAAACCATTTTTAGCTGGTAAAGGTTTGGTTGATGCTGATGCAAAAATTGATGAAACTCAAAATCTTTTAAAAGAAGCTTTAAGTAACATTGTATTTTTACCATTTTCAGCTGGTGTGATGACTGAATTTGAAAATGCCTTGTATGCTGAAAACTTACCTAAAGATCAGTTTAATGCCAAGTGGTGGGAATTATCCAAGAAATATCAAGGTATGGTTCCTCCATCAGATCGTGGCGAAGAATTTTGCGATGCGGCTTCTAAAACACATATCAATAATGATGCTGCTCAGTATTATGATTATGCCGTATCTTATATTTTATTATTTCAGTTTCATGATCATATTTCAAAGAACATCTTAAAACAAGATCCTCATGCCACAAATTACTACGGAAGTAAAGAAGTTGGAACATTTTTAAGAGGTGTTTTAGAAACTGGAGCTAATAATGATTGGAGAGTATTATTAAAAGAAAGTGTTGGTAGCGAAATGAGTGCTAAGCCAATGTTAGAATATTTTGAACCTCTAATGGACTATTTAAAGGAACAAAATAAAGGAAGAACATATACACTGCCAGAAACGCTATAAACACGTTTTATAAGCCATAAAAAAGCGCCTGAAGTAATTCTTTAGGCGCTTTTTATTTATACTATATTAGCTTAGTTATACGTTGGTGTACTCACTTCAAAACTCGAATCTTTAGCTGCCAAATATCGTTCAGCATCTAAGGCTGCCATACATCCCGTTCCAGCTGCAGTGATCGCTTGTCTGTAAACATGATCGGCTGCATCACCAGATACAAACACACCTTCAATATTTGTTTTCGCAGTTCCAGGAACACTATTGATAATGTATCCCGTTTCATCTAAGTCTAAAAAACCTTTAAAGATATCTGTATTGGGTTTATGACCAATGGCAACAAAAAATCCTGTAACTGGAATCTCATGTGTTTCTTTTGTTTGATTATTAACAACACGAACTCCAGTAACCACCTGTCCATCACCTAGAACCTCTTCAGTTTCGGTGTTATAAAGGATTTCAATGTTTTCAGTATTTTTTACTCTTGCTTGCATGATTTTAGAGGCTCTAAATTCATCTCGTCTTACTAACATCGTTACTTTTTTACAAAGTTTCGATAAATAGTGAGCTTCTTCACAAGCCGAATCACCTGCTCCAACAATCACTACCTCTTGATTTCTATAGAAAAAACCGTCACAAACGGCACAAGCTGAAACGCCTCCACCAAGTTTTAAATACTTCTGTTCAGAATCTAAACCTAAATACATAGCGGATGCTCCTGTTGAAATGATAACCGTATCACAATGAATTTCTTTAGTGTCATTTACCCATACTTTATGGATATCTCCCGAAAAATCTACTTTAGTAACCCAACCATCACGAATATCTGTTCCGAAACGAGCTGCTTGATTTTGCAACTGTATCATCATTTCTGGACCCGTAACACCATCTGGATACCCTGGGAAATTTTCAACATCATTCGTTGTCGTTAATTGACCTCCAGGTTGTGTTCCTTGGTAAAGCACAGGTTTCATATTTGCTCTTGCTGCATAGATTGCCGCAGTATAACCTGCAGGACCAGAACCTATGATAAGACATTTCATTTTTTCTATTGTATCAGACATAATTTTTGTTTCAATTTATTATCACAAAAGTAGGTTTTTTGATTAAAAACTTACATCAAAGTTATTAACAGTTACGATACAAATATTACAATTTTGAATAAACTAATGCCTAGTTTAATTTTCTGAAATTATAAAATGGTATTCACTTTTGTGCAGATATATTACAAACAATAAGGTGTGCTTTTTAGTATTAATGGTGGTTTTTTTGTAAATTTAATGTAAATCATTTTTAAAACCTATCAATTATGAAAGCTGCTATCACCACACTCTTAATTGTAATCCTACTCTTTTCTTGTAAGGAAAACTCTCCAAATCCAATAATAGAAACAACGGTAGACCTAACAAAAATCGATAAACAAAACCCGCTAGAAGGCACATGGGAACTTGTAGGCTATTATAATTATTTGGATAATAAAATTATAGATTCTTTTCAAACTAGCGAAGGCTACAGACAAGTAAAAATGTATACACCATCAAAAGTAATGTGGAGTAAACATGTCCCTTCAGATTCCTCGGAATGGTTTGGCTATGGTAGTTATAGCGTCAAAGGAACTCAGCTTACGGAAGTATTAGAATATGGTTCTGAAATGATGAGTAAAATCATCGAGGAAAAAAAAGAATTTAAGCACGAGCTTATTATAAATGGTGACTTATTTAGTCAAATAGAAGTTGACGAAGATGGCAATAGGATTTATGCAGAAAACTATAAGCGCATTGAGTAATACTCAAAATAAAAACATATTAAAACTCAATAGTTCTTGAGGCCTTATTTATAAGTTGAGCTGTATTTTTTACTTTAAATTTTTCGATGAGATTTTTACGATGAGAGATGGCAGTATGATTACTAATAAAAAGGCGATCGGCTATTTGTTTTGATGAAAAACCATCTGCTACAAGTTTTAACACCTCTTTTTCTCTAGGAGAAATCAAAGTTATTTTTGTGTGAGATGTATTTGCAACTTTGTTTGTGTTCATCATGACATACTTCTCTATTTTTTCTCTTTCGCTAATATCAAAAAAATAGTTTATAGCAAGAATTTGATTTCCAATAGAATGAAGTAATATTTCGTGCCTGATAGAAATTTTTTTTCCACTTTCATTTACAATATGATATTTTAAAATAAATGGATCTTGAAAATATGGATTGGAAAAAAATATCTTAATTTTATTTTTTACTATCAATGCTTCTTTTCTGCTTACTAGCGAATACCAATAGTCCCAGCCTACATTGAGTAATTTTTTACAATTTTTACCTAAGATTTTTTCAAGAGCACAATTACTATAGATAAACTTGTCCTCCTCTATCAAATAAATTGATATCTGTAAATTATCTAAACAGTCACAAGCATTCGTTAAGCCTGAAATATTAGACAAAAACACGTCATCGTTAGTAGTAATATATTTTGTATGTCTCTCCTTAAAACCCATAAAACAAATTGGTATTCACAATGCTTTTGGGATAATCGCTTCACTTAACAGCAAAGCCTATCCTTAAATTAATGACCGTTTTAATTAGTCATTCTAAATTAATTTAGAACTGAGGGGAATTTAATTTTATTAGGAGTATTGATGAAAAAAAAGCATGAGGGATTTCGCCATACATTTATTTCGAGCATCCCAAAGCTACTGATTTTTAAATACTTATACAAGTATAAAACTTAAAATATAATAAGAACTTACAAGTTCAAGGACTTTCCTTCTTTTTGATATTCCTTTTTTATAGCTTCAAGAATATAGGACTGCTGTATACTGTCATGATTTTTAGCAATAGTTTTTAAGCAAGCGTACTGAATAATATTTACAATATTAGCACCTGTAACCTCATATTTTTTTGCGAGTTCTTCGAGAGATAAACTTTTTTCAAGGGCTATCTGTTTAGGCATATTATTTTCCCAAAGTGCCAAACGCTCCTTATAAGTTGGCAATTCAAACTCTATCATCGATTGAAATCGCCTTGTGAAAGCGGTATCAATATTACTCTTAAAGTTCGAGGCCAAAATCACCAAACCTGGATGTGCTTCAATACGCTGTAACAAATACGACACTTCTTGATTGGCATATTTATCATGAGCATCCCTTACGTTGGTGCGTTTACCAAAAATAGCATCAGCTTCATCAAAAAATAATATCCAGTCTTTACTGTTCGCCTTATCAAAAAGCTTAGATAAGTTTTTTTCGGTCTCTCCTATGTATTTAGAAACGACTAACGACAGATCAATTCTGTATACATCACGCTGTGTATATTTACCAAGCAGATTTGCCGTTAAGGTTTTACCCGTTCCTGGAGGACCATGAAACATAACACGATAGCCAGGTTTTATTCGACTCTTCATATTCCAATCATGTAACAAAATATCATTATACTGAAGCCAAGTTTCAATTTCTTTTATCTCTTCTAATGTTTTTTTATTGAGAACTAAATCCTCCCAAACCATGTCAGTTTCGATGCGTTGCGCAGGAAAATCACTAGACATTTTTGGTTTTAATATTGTACCTGTTGTTAGTAGTTGAATACATTCGGTTTCGAGAATCAGTCGACCACTCATTACAGGTTCACCCTTTGGCACGTGCTCTAGATATAGGATACTTTCTTTAGTAAACACATGATCGTCATGAAATAAGTTGACGAGCTCAAGACGTTTTTCGATATCATTACCTGCCAAAATAAACAGAACGGTTTCACCTGTGGGTAAAATTCCGCGATGGTTTTTACCTTTTACGCCTCCAAATTCTGGAAATTCACCTCCTTTTGGTAAGTATTCTGAAATAATACTATTAAAAAACTGAGGCGCTATATGCGGCACCAAAGCTATCAATACAGCTATAATTTCTGCTTCTGATAAATCATACTCAACAGTAAATTTTGAAAAATGAGAATTATTAATTTCTAACGGTTTTGGAGGTTTTGGAGTATTGTCTCCGTATTCGCTGTCTAACCGGAATTCGATGACGCTTTTTAAATATGCGAGTGGTTTGTTGGTGTTTTGGTTGATTATCTCTTGCAACTTTTTATTTTTTTATGGGTTGTACTAATATGAAATGTTATTGAATTCAATTACTGATTTCATGATTTTTTTAAATTGATGATTATGTTAATACTTAATATTTTTGCTAAATCTTGATTAAAACTTATCTAGTTACTGGAATTATATTCAATAAGTAAAGCATCTCTTTTATTTTTAAAAAACGAAATTTCAAAATCTGGAAATAACAATGGGAACTGCCTAATTAAAACATCCATATGTTTAATAATTCCTTCAACGCGAGGAGGATTACCCTCTAAATCGCTGTAAAGAGAAATCCAATCATCGCAGTTCAAACCTTCTAGACCATTTATAATATCCTTAGGTTCCAAATAAAAATATTGCCATAATACAACCGCTTTGCAAAAGAGCATCGCTTCAAAATATTTATCAAGATTTAATGTCATAGGGAAATAAATACCATTATCATAAAAATAAATCGGAAATGGATATTCTTTTGATTCTCTATAAAAACAACCAAAAGTACCATCATCTCCATGAGCTGATCGCTGAAAATACCCTAATTTCTGTAGAGTTTCTCTTTGTTTTTCATCTTCAATAGGATCATTATAAACTTCCCAAAAATAAGATGGAAAAACAATAGGTTCTAGCACCCCATGTAAGAAAAAGCTCCCATAAATATAAGTGTTGTTATCATCTAAAATTTTCTCATTTGTCCAATCTAATCTTAAACCAGAAATCAGCATATACTCAAGATGATTATGAGTGATTTGAATACCAACACCTTCCTGTATCCATTTATCATATTCTTCCAAAACCATATTATTTGCCTTATCTATTGTATAAGATAAATTATTTTCTTCCACTAAAATTTTAGCATTATTTAAAAGCTCTTCAATTAATTTTTTAAATGGTTCTATTTTCTCATGCATAACTAAATTATTTATCAAAAACTGCTTCACTTGAAGCTCTTTTCTTTATAACGTGACTTATACCATTACCCTTTTCAGTTTTCCTATTTGGTTTGTTAGAATAAAACGCTGTTATTCTATCATTGAAATCTGAAAATTCAGTAAATCTACCGTCATTTTTTCTCAAATCATTTACCACCTTCGCAAATTTAGGGTCAAAGCTCAATTTACTTACTAATAAAGTTCGTCCTAAATCATTAATATTAAAGGGCATTGCGGGTCGACCCTGAGTAAATGATTTTGACTGAGTATTGGTTCTTTTTCCATTCTCATCATATTTATCATTCTTTTTAAGATCTCCCCATTTTATAGTTAATTTACTTGGAAAATAAACATGGTCAGGAACAACACCGCTGTCGGTATAATAACTATTAACAGTTGCTTCATAAAACATTATTTTTGAAGTATCCTTTAATACTGCTTTCCCTTTACTCTCTGCCTGACTCTCCATTGCAGTATTCATGGTCCTTGTGATTGGAACCATATTCCACGCTACACCAGGACCATGAATATTGTCGTTCAGTAAATGACCTCGTATATAAACTCCTTCTCTTATTCCAGAATTAGCAAAATTCCATCCAACTGGTTCTTCCTTAGGCGAACTACCTTTAGTATTTCCTGCTGCCCATGTTAATGGTTCAGCTGTAACTTTTTTAGGTCTCTTTAATCCATCTGGAGCTTTTGTAACTTTTGTTTTTACTGTAGTTGGCGTTGCATCTGATTTAAATTTGATTTTTGAAAGATGATCCTTCAATTTATTAAATACTTTATCATGTTTTTTATCTATTTTGTTTATCTCTTTTTGATTATCATCTATACTTGATTGCTTTTTAAGAGATCTTCCTTTTTTCTGTAAATTCCTTAGTTTTTCTTCAGTAGGCACTACGCTTTCTCTATAATATCTCTTAGCTTTTCCAATATTCTTCTTATTATCCTTATCACTTGAATCCGTTTCATTCAAAGTATCGTCAAGCTTCTTAAGAAGGGAATCAGGATTTTCACTAGCCAGAAATAACTTAGTGTCATAATTAGTGCCTTTATAGAAAACTTCATGTTTCCCATTATCCGCAGCGATAAATTTCTTTTTTTTCTTCCACCATTCAAATATTCCAGCCACAGCCGCTTTAACCTTAGCCTTCCCAGATTTAAACAACTTTTTAACCTGTTTTACCAAAAAGGCAATCATCTTATTCAATATCTTTTTGAATGGTTTCTGAATGGTTTCAATGACCTTACGTATCGCTTTACCTATTCCTGATAACCCAACAAAACGTGCCGCAAAAGAAAGAATAATGGGTATGGTCATACCCAATGTTTTTTCTATAAAACCAGATGCCTTGCCAATAGCTCCACTTGCTATCTCACCAACGGAGTCAAACACCGATTTTACGAAATCTACAATGCGATTCCAATTCTCTATAAAAAACATCACAACATCATACAGCAACATTATGGCTTGAACAATAGCTCCTGCTGGATTGAGCATACTGAGTAATTTAACAGACATTTTCTTAATAACCTGGGTAATGGTCCAATTACGAATGCCTTCCATTACCTTAGTTTTAATCTCACCAGCTTTTTCAACAATGATATTCCAAAGTGCTATTGGTCCTTCGGTAACAACGCGTTTAATAATGTCTACCGTTTTTTCAGCGGTAGCCATTATTTTTTCACCTTTTGGTCCAAGTTCTTTGACAATACGAGCGCGAATTACATTCCACGTAAGCCCAGCTACCTGCAGTCCAAGATATATAATCCCTTTCATGTCAAACTTTTTTGGCAGCTCTAAACCACTGTCTCCCATTTGACCCATAAGCCAACTCACCAGTCCTTTTTTAAGCCATGAAACAATATTGGTCACAAATCCGTTGATACCACCACCAACAGCATTCACTAGATTTTTAAAGAAGCCTATAGGATCTGTAAATAGTTTTTTAAGAACTGTTGCTCCTTTATCTAATATTGAGATGATCTTATCAGCACTTCCTCCTATTTTTTCAATAGCCCATGTAAAGAATTTTTTGGCAGCATATAACAATAAGGCTCCTAATTTACCAACCAAACCACTCATTTCAGATTTCATTTCTTCAATCTTCTTATCTATGGCCTTTATGGCTTCATCTTTTTTATCACATAATTTTTGTTGAAGTTTTTTCTTCTCTTTCTCTATATGTTTATCTAAATCAGCTAGCTTTTTTGTAGTCTCTTCTTGTGCTTTATTACCAACATCTATAAGCTCAGGTCCGAGTTTACTGATAAAACTTTGAATATCTGTTTTGGCTTTAGTAACCTCATCTTTACATAACTGAATTGTTGTCTCATTTTTCTTATTAATATTGAGAATTAAAAGATCTATGGCTTTTACAAATGTGGCACGTTCCGTAGAAAAAATAGTCTTGATTTCTGAAAAGTGGTCAATACCTACAAATTTATCTTTTAACCATTTTGCGCCTCCCCAAATTCCAGAATACCGGTCATCCTTCCATGCATTGACTCGTCGCTTGACATTTTGTTCAAATTGTAGAGAATGTAGTTTCTGACCTTTATCAAATGTGTCTAGTGCTTGTGTTTCTAATTTTTCGAGCGTTTCGGTAACAAAGTCTTTTGCTTGTGTATATCTATCGTTTATCCATGTGGTAACAGCTTCACGCTTTTTCTCAATATCGGTTTTAGTTTTAACCTGTTTCTCTTTTGCACCTTCTAATTCACCCTTTCTCTTATTCTCCATTGAAGCCTTAACCTGATCTTCTTCATTTTGAAGATCTGATTCGACTTTACCTTGTTTTTCTTTAGCAAATTCTTGTAATTTGACAGGTTCATTAGCTACCTTTTCTTTTAATACACCTTTCTCCTTATTCGCTTCAGCAATATCTCCACTATCTACTTTTTCAAATTCGGACTGCATATCTTGAGAGATCCCTTCCTTTTCATAAATACCATCAGCTTCTTCTTCAAAATTAGAAAGATCAGTTTGCTCCTGTGGAACAGAAGGAACTGCGCCTTTCCCAAGGTTTAATTTAGACGTCGTAGGTGCTTGTTCTATAGTTGGTAATCCTACTGGGATATCACTCTCTTTAGCATCTGCATTCTTTTCAATTTCATTGTAAGTGCCTTTTACATCTCCTACTTGCTTAGCTGTAGCAGCCAAAACTTTATTACCAATAACTTGTGCTCTTTTCTCAGATTCAAATTCATTAAGCTCTTTTATTTTTTTAGGTACAGCATCTGAAATCGCCTGATCCATATCGCGTTTTATAACTTTATCATTAGGTTCAGGAGCTTTTGCGCCTTCTAATGAAGCAACCTGACTGGCATTTCCTCGCGATTGACCTTCCTGTTCAGGTGGTACAACAGCTACTGTTGTCTGTCCTGATTTTTCTTTAGCCGTATCATGAGCCGTTTCATTATCTGCTAACTTTTGAGCTTTTTCAGCACCTTTATTACATACATCAACACTTTCTTGTTCTAGGTATTTTAAAGTTTCACCGCCTTCGGATGCTGAATTCGAAGCTGATTCAGGCTTTGATGCTATGGCTTCAGGAGTTGCAGTGGTTGCATCAGAAATTGGAGCGGATTCTGTTGGTGCACTTTCTGTAATTGGACTGGTTTCTTGTGTTTTCTGAGACGATGGGACAACAACATCAGGCACTTTTGGTATCGGTGTTGCTATTCGTGATGCATCAGTTTCTACTTCTAAAACTGGCGCTTCTGGTTCTATAGGTTGTACTTCAGGAATTTGTGAATTTGCCAAAGCTTCAGCTTGTGCGCCTTCTGCAGCAGCATCTGCTCTCGTTTCATTGGCTTTGGAAGGATCGAATGCCTCTTTTTGCTCCTTGTTACTGAGTATTATTTGTTTGACCAACTCTGCCATATCAAGCACGCTATCAGCCTTTTGAACATCAGGTTTCATACGCACAGAAGCACCTTGCTGAATGGTGTGTGTTAACTCATGAGCGAGAAGAGTTTGTCCGTCTTTTGATTGTGGATTAAATTCTCCTTTATTGAAAAAGATATCATTTTTATTAGTGAATGCTCTTGCTCCAAGATCACTGTTCATAGACTCCGATTGCGAGTCTGTATGAAATCTGACATTACTGAAATCTGTGCCAAAACCCTGTTCCATCTTACTCAAGGTTGGTTGGTCTAGCGGTTTACCGTTTCCTCGAGACTGCTGAATCCGATTCCCTAAATCGGCTAAAGGTTTAGGTTGTGTTTCAGCCTTGGTCTGGACGGTTTCTTCATCTTCATTATCCTTTTTCTGCAAGGTGTCTTCACTTTCACATGTTGCACATTTTTCCTGAACTGTGTCTTCGTCGGCTGTTTCTAATTGAACTAGTGGTGTTATAGATTGTGCAATGGGTTTTTCCTGAATAGCTTCAGTTTCTTCTTGCTTTTGTATATGCCGTTTTTGAAATGTTGCAACTGGAGAAAAAAATAAGGGTTCACTGTTTGTACTCGTTTTATTGACAACCTTATCGGCAACACGATCGGCTTCAACTTCATATTTATCATTAGGCTTACCAATATTAAGTTTGGGCTGTATAAAGGCTTCGTTCTCCTTCTCTCGATGAAAAGGAGACGTATTGCTAGACTTAGCACTTGCCCTATCTACAGTTGCCGATTTAAACATAGTGAGGTTTTATATAACCAGTGACACCAGTTTGTTTAATACAATGCTTATAATCTTGTTTTTAAAATGACCAGCCTTTATTTTACTGACACCTGCTCTCACCAATGCTTGCATTACCAATAAGTCTTTCTGACTTCTCAAAAGCCACTCTAATTCATCCTTATCGATTGCTTCAGCTATGAAAAGTCCGCTCCATTTTTTTAATTTTTCTTCGGAAGTCTTTAAATAAGCCTTCATATCATCGACGATGAGCTTACCTTCATCTCCAAATTTATCTGTAGCTTCTGCTACAATTTCGTTTTTAAGTTCTTTTAATAATTGATCGAAATCCATAATTGCCTAGTTTAGTAATACATTATTTAAAAAATCATTTAGTGCATTCTTACTTGTTTTATCTTTTTTTTGTTCATAAAGTATCATTAAATCAAAAGCCTTTTCTATTTGTATTTTGGCCTCTTCCTTAAACGCTGGATTGAGAGATTGTTTCTCTTCCCATAGCTTTAAATAACTTCCCATTAAATGTTCGTCGCTACTGATGAGTTCCCACATTTTCCGTGTGAGTTCGTTTTTGTCTTTGGCTTTTTCATAGGCAACCATTTTAGCCATTTGGTTTTTAAGGTCTGTAATTTGTACTTCGGAATCACTATACGGTGTATCACTTTTATCTATGAGACTGAGTGCTTCTGTTTTAGTCTCAATGGTCTCGGTGAATGTGAAATGGTCGTAAAGACTAGTTGCGCAACTCCAAACGGTGACCGATACCATAATTGCAAGAAAAGTTGTTTTAAGTGTTTTCATAATGAATTAATTTTTATTAGTGGTTGATAATTTTCGTGTTGTATATTTTTGGTTAAAATATTGCTTCGTACTAGGATTGATGGTTTCAACTTTTTGAATTCGTAACTTAAGTCGAACACTATCTTTTAAAAGAGTAGAGTCTATTTTTATGTCTTTTTGAATACTGGCCATCTCCTTAATTCCTTGAAGAGTCTTTACCCTATTTTCAACTATTTTATTGTCTTTTAAATCCTTCACTGGAGTAGTTCCATCTGATGGTGGTTTCGTATCCATCTCTTTTTTATCAATATTAATTGCTTTGTTTGCGAATGAAATTGCTTTTTCCGGTTTTTCTAGTAATAAATATGACTCACTAATTACTGCCATATCAGCAGGAGTTGAAGCTCTCTTTTCTAGTTTAACGGTGACTTCAGCAAGCTGTTCTTTAGCCTTATCATCATCTGGATTATTTTTAACTTCATTTTGATACTTTACAATAGCTAGTTTATCGTTCTCAATTTGAATTTCTTGAATACTTGGATATGCTATCATTATTATAGGAACCGTAAAAAAGTATAATAATTTTTTTATATCCTCCTTTTTTAGAACGTAATACACTAGAGCACTACATAAAATCATAAATAGGAATACGCCTAAAAAAAGTAGGACGATTTCGTATAAAAACAAGTTCTCGAATAATTTTTCCATGGTATCTTATATTTATGGTTTATATTTAAATTACTTTCATAGTTCTTAATTGCATTCTTAGCAAAAGCTATTTTAAGTACTATGGCTTTACTGTTTTTTTACTTTATCCTTGAACTCTTGAATATCTGGTAATCTACATTTTATGGTAGCTTTATCATTTTTAGCTTCATTATCTTGACCTGCGAGGTGCATCATTTCATGAATAAACATTCCTGCTAGTGACCACTCTCCCCATCTCCAAGTTTCTGAACTGTATGCAAGATCATTTGGTGCAATGCTCGAACCAAAAACTGAATTATCTTTATCATACCAAACTTTCATTCTATAAAACACATCTCTAAGTGTCGAAGATATACCGCCTGGTGTATTCGACTTAAAAAAGTTATGACAGATTGGAAACTTTTTAGGATTATCAACAATCCCCTTTACAATACCCATGGCTTTATTAATCCTAACTTTTTCTTTAGTGGGAACTAAACTATAATCTGTATGAGGTGCGCTGCCACTTCCATAGGAAAATTTCTGTATTTTTTTGTGAATCATTCCTTTTTGCTGAATCGCATGCGTCAACTCATGAGCTAACAAATGTTTACCTTTTTTTGATGAAGGGTTATATTTACCTTTATTAAAATAAATATCATTGCCATGAGTAAATGCCTGAGCTTGTATTTGTTTGCTCATTTGAATGGCGTTGGAATTGGTATGAATATTTACTTGACTAAAATCGGCACCAAAACCTGATTCCATTTCATTTTTCAATGCATCAGGTAATCTACTCCCTTCTCCTTTTGAACTTTTTAAGTTGGTTTCAATAGCTCTCGGTGACGCCTCTGTAACGTCTGATTTTGCTTGCACTGCTTCCTCCTCTTCCACGCGCTGTACTTGCTCCTCATTATCACATTCTGCACATTTTGCTTGTACATTGTCTTCTTCTGAAGTTTCAGATTGCTTTTGAACTAATGGTGTTATCGATACTGCCAAAGGCTTTTGCTGTATCTCTTCTTCTGAAGTTTCAGATTGTTTTTGAATATTATCCTTGATCTTTGAATTATTTACGACTTTATCTGCCATTGCATCTGCTTCAACTTCATATCGATCACCAGGTTGCCCAATATTCAATTTTGGTTGAATAAATGGCACAGTTGAATCGTTTGCTCGTTCTTTATATCTTCTGAATATTCTCATAGTTGTTCATTTTACCATTCCACATAAATTATTTTATCTCGCCATGGCAGTTTAATAAGGTTGATATTCCAAGGGATTTTATCCAACAGAATATCTTGCCCTTTGCGTTCAACAATCAGTCTTCCTGTTTCATTTTCAATAATGAGCTTCCCATCTCGCTGTAAAAACCCTGTTCTTAATGCATCTGGTGAGGTGTTTTTTAAAACTGTCCAATGTGAGATTACAGATTGCAAAACTTCTTCAGCCATTTGCTTTAATCCTTTTGGGAGTTTGACAAACCGTCTCATAGGTTTATTGATGGGATAACCACACAAAAACTTTTCTAAAACCAATTCGCTTTCTAATTGCTGCTCTTCTTTTTTACTCAAATAATAGAGTAAATGAATCGCCGTTTCCATTTGTGATGGCTTAATTTTTCCGTTTGAATCTGTAAACTTTGCATTTACAAAAAATTGTTTCAGAAAAGGATGTAGTAGCACCAATCCAGCATTTTCGACAAAAAAACCGTCTTCAGGTACTAAAATTTCAGTAGAAATATTTGGTCCTTCTTTAGCAGTAGTCTCAAACGTTTCGATAGAATCAAAAGGTTGCTTTATTATAGACTCTATAAACGTTTTTAAAACTAAATATTCTTCTTTAGCAATGCGTTTGTTAACCTTCGTAAATTGACGGATTGTTTCTTTTGGTAAACTTGTTCTTTTTAATGTATGACACTGAATAATAACATTCCAAAATTGATTTCGTAGCCCATCATCTTTATCTAAAATTTCAAACACCTTTTTTTTGGCTACCGACTTTTTGAAACCGGAAGCACTTAGGACAATCCACAACGCTTCATTACCAAATTGATTAACCAATCTTTCCCTTACAGTATTGATTGATAAAGCTTTTACCATTTCAGAATAAAAGCTTTTTTCTGAGGTAAAGGTTTTTAAATCTTGAAGTGTTATTAAGGCTTGAAAATTGGGAGACCACCAAGGTTTATGACCTGTTTTTAAAAAGTAGATAAAGGCATCTAATTTACTTTTACTATTAGTACTCAGTGTCCATTCAGGACTATTTTCCGAATGAATTTCTGCACGTTGCATCATACCGTCTATCTTTTTTTTGAGCTGTTCAACAATTTGATTAGCAATTTCTGGCAATTGATCGATATGTGTTTTGTTAATATCAATTTCTACTTTGTTCAACCGGATGGTTACATCGGAAGATACTCCATAATGTTTTTCAAAATAGTTTTCAATTTTCGGAAATACCTGATGCTTAAAAAACACAGCAAGATTATCCTTGAGTTTAAACGCAACCGTATTTGAGTTGGTTTCAACGTCGAGAAAAACCTTATTTATGATGTGTTTTTGCTGAATCATTTTTTAAATTATACGTTCAACTCTAATTCGTACGGTATCAGTAAATGTTTGTTGATCGCAAGCACTGCCGCTAATAACTAATGAAACATTAAAGTTTAGAACAGCACCATTTCCTGCATCGCGAGGTGCTCTATAGGTATGTAAAGGTGTTTTTTGCGAACTTGTATCATTATCACCAAACGTCCATCTGTAGGACACTGCATTTTCATCAAAACCATTTAAATTCTCGATTCCAAATTGCACAGTAATTCTATCTGAAGCCGCATTGATTACTAAGCGATCTTCGCTAGGTAAGACGATTAAGACTTGCGGACTTATTCGTGGCATACATT